>JAEAMG010000082.1_pt1 | contig 144352 bp, 93 predicted proteins | sample 8958741 | NCBI WGS metagenome assembly JAEAMG01 (sample SAMN16933256, study PRJNA681125) | bioreactor sludge metagenome | isolation source: anaerobic bioreactor treating anionic surfactant - SDBS | place: India: Bengaluru | collected 2019-02-28
ATCGAATGGTTCATCACCGGTCGCCGAATCGTCCTTCTGGCTGCCTTCATAGAGATCAAAAACTACCAGGCGGCACTCAATGGGCCCGTTGAAAAAAGGGATCCGACGTACGGAGCGCAAACCGATCTTACGAGACATCTCCATGTTACCGGTAAGGATACAACCCGTATACCCCGTACACTTCTGCTTGAGGAAATCACCGATGCGACTATAAAGCGGCTCTAGATCCTGCCCCTCCCCCAAGCGCTCACCGTACTCGGGGTTCATGAAAATCACTCCCGGGGGGGGCGGCAGCTTTGTGGCCGCGAAATCGCATTCGCCGAATGTGATATGCTCCGAGACGCCCGCCGCGATCGCGTTCATCTGAGCCGTCTCGACCGCCTCAGCATCGATGTCCGTAGCAATGATGGGCGGCAAATCCTGCTTACGTTCTTTCGCATGGGCTGTCGCCACCATGTCCTTCCATATCTGCTCGGGAGACGCCCCGAACCGCTGCCTCACGCTCACACCCGCACGCTCACCGACAATCATCTGGCGATAACCTTTGATCGCCATGAAACTGAAATGGCTCTTGAAGCTGCCGGGCGCACGATTGAGCGCCAGCAGAGCGGCCTCTATGGCGGGCGTTCCACTGCCACACATGGGCGAAACAAAGGGCGAGTTTGCATCCCATTCCGACGCAAGGATACACCCAGCCGCCAAGGTCTCCTGCATCGGAGCCGCCCCCGGCAATTTGCGATAGCCACGTTTAGAGAGCGGTTCGCCGGAGGTGTCAAGATAGACAATCAGCTCGTCATCCTGCCAGAAGACGAACACCGCCGCGCCATAGGTCTCGCGCCCCGAATCGGGGCGACCGCCACACCGGTCGCGCATGCGGTCCGCGATGGCGTCCTTTGTCATGAGCGACGGCATGCGCGTATCGCGCACGGTATCGTTGCGAACCACGCTGTTCACCGTAAAATAGCCGTCGGCTTCAAGCAGGTTCTCCCAGTCAATCGACGCGACGTCATTATAAAGGCAACGAAGATTAGCACACTCGGTTCGCAGGAGCGGCACCAACACCCGGTGTGCCGTGCGGAGTTGGAGGTTGAGGGTCATCATGTCGCGCATGCCGCCCCTCACGACGACCGTGTTCTCCGTAGAGTCGATGACTTCAAAACCCAGACGGGTCACCTCTTTCGTGGTCTGCGGCACAAGCCCGCGCGCGCACGAGATAATCAAAGGGTAGGTATCGTTCCAGATCTTCATAGTTCTTGTCGTCTGCGATCAGCTTGATTCTCTCATAATCTTCCCGCTGACGCAGTAGGGAAGTTGCAACCGAGACCGCAGGAAGGCAGCCTCCCGGCGGTCTCGGTGTTTGAAGAAAAGCAGGATTAGAGGGCTGGAATGCCGAGCCAGGGAAAACGAGCCTCCCTACCCAAGATTCCGGAATCCCATCATTCCCCCTTCTTTAGAACTCCCAGCCTTTACGGATATAAGGCCTGGTCAACGCATTCGCCGCATCATTGCCGACAAACATTTGCCTGGCGCTATTCCACGTCAGTTTACCCGGAATCTGTTGCGCGATGGTACCGACCAGCATACCCTCCAACATCGGAACAGAGACGCCGACGTCGGAATAGGCCTTGCCCTCGCCCTTACAAGCGTTGACGAATTCGATGTACTGGCCGCCCTTACAACAGCGCTCGATCGTCTGCGGGATGTTCAGCAGCGCCTCGTGCTTGGTCGTCGCCTTCATCTTCTCCTCGCCCTTGAGCGCGACATACGCCTCTTGGCCATAGTCGTTGGTACTGACCATCATGCCCTTATCGCCGATGATCAGGCAACCCGTCTTCGGGACCTCTCCCAGCGAAGCGATGACCTGCGGCATGAGATCAGCCGAGGGCTTGAGGTTACCGTCATACCAGAAAAGATTGACCGCCGGCATCCCCTTACGCGGAGCATAACTCATCTTCACGATGCTCTTGGACGGATACGAATCCTTGTTCTTACCTTCGATCTGGATACACTCGGCCTTCTCCACCGCGCCGAGCTTGAGACCGCGGAAAGGCAGATTCATGGTATGACAAGCCATGTCGCCAAACGCGCCCGTGCCGAAATCGAAGAAACCGCGCCATTTGAAGGTGTGATAAACACCTTCCTTGAACGGACGTTCCGGTGCCGTGCCCAACCAACTGTCCCAGTCGAGCGTGCCGGGGATCGGGTCAGCCCCCTCGGGACGGGCAATCCCCTGAGGCCAGACGGGACGGTTGGTCCACACGTGAACTTCGGTGACATTTCCCAGAACGCCCGCATGCAGAAGCTCGACGTTCCGGCGGAACCCATCACCCGCACTACCCTGATTACCCATCTGCGTCACCACGCCGCAAGTCTTTGCTACCTTTTCGAAATAGTGTGCCTCCCAAATCGTGCGGACCAGAGGCTTCTGAACGTAGGCATGGCACCCGAGCTTCATCGCGCGGATCGCGGCAGGCGCATGCGTGTGATCGGGCGTGGAGACGGTCACCGCATCCAGATTCTTGCACTCGTCAAGCATCTTTCGGTAATCGCTGTAGCACTTGACCTGTGACGCTTTCTGTCCGCTCTTTTCGATTTCGGCCAACGCCTTGTCAATCGGCCCGCGGTCCACATCGCACAGCGCCACAATGTTCTCGCCATTCTGGAACATGGGCATCCAGTCACTCCAGCCCTTACCGCCCACACCGATCACGCCGATGTTCAACTTCTCGCCTGGCTTACGGAACTTGGGTGCCACGCGAGTCACTTGCGGATAACTCGGATTTCCTGTCAACGTATCGCATCCGCTCAGCGCCAGCGAGGCGACGGCAAACGAAGACCCCTTCATAAAATCGCGACGATTGAACTGCATCATGACGAAACAACCTCTCTGTACAATTTTTTCCGGTTATCCCTAAAAGAGCCGGCATATGCGTATGAAAGAAAAATTTTAGAATATAACAGATAGACAGGTAATGCAATCGCAAGTTGTCAGTAGAAGGCGAAAAATCGCGTCGCGACCATAACTTCAGGAACGCAGGAGCCAGAAGACAGACCGCTGTAATCAGCAGAGCCCGTACGAAGCCACGGGAACAAACCAATTCGCGTTGCGTCAATTCAGAATAAAAGCCGAAATGAAAACGTTCGGTTCTTCTCATTCTGGTTCCTGACTACGGGATGCTGACCTCCGTTCTCCGTCAAGAGCGACATGATCACCCCCTTTTTGTCGGGCTGAGGAATTAATAACAATGAATAACAAGCGACCGGCTGGACGGCAGGGACCGGCTGGGCGGTTTGTCGGGACCGCCGCGACATCGCATCCCGATGGGCCGGATCCGCGTTCGGACTTTGGCGTCGCCTTTCAGAGGGCGACGGGCAGGTCTCGGCATTGGGCGAAGCGGGAATGCGCGGCAGTCGGACGGGAGAGAGTCGGGATTGCGATCCCGACCCCCTGCGCGGGATGAGGGGGACGACGGTGTTGCGGAAGAACCGGACGGGGTCGGTCCGGAACTCCTTTTCGAGCGCCTCGAAGAGGGTCTGCTGGTTCTCCTCCTTGCCGAGCATGCGGTCGAGTGCCGCGAGCGCCTGAGCGCGTCCGCCGCCTGGGCCCTTGGGGCGGCCGCGGGGGTTGCCGCTGATGCCTGGTTGGAACATGGTGTGCCTCCTTATGGGAACACGGGCTGATTACTGCCTCTACTCTAGGACACTTTATCAACACTTTTCGGGGGAGGAGAGCAGTCCGCAACTGGCAATGGGCAATAGGCAAGGGAGAGAAGGGAGAGGTAATTTTAGATTCTGGATTTTGGATTTGAGAGCGAAGCGTGGCGGACGGAGAGCAAGAGGCAAGGGGCAACAGGCTGACGCCGGGTGAAAGTCGGGAGAGGTCTCGCGCAAAGGCGCCGAGACGCCAAGGAGAGAAGATTTGAAGGCGGAGGGGATGCGGGATTTAATAACACGGAATAACAAGCGGGAGGAGCGTGACGTGATGGCGGCAGCAGGGAACAAAATGGCGCGCACCGCGCCGGAACGTGCCGGACACGTCAATGAAACAGGGACACGCAAGGGGGCGTTCGACCCACCTTAAAAAGGTGGCAGGATTTCGGGTAACCGAGTAAACTCTCTTCGTTTTACTATGACTCAAAATGAGTCACTTTCAAATTATGAGGGGGATATCACATGAACAGACGAGGCTTTCTGAAGTCCGCCGGCGTTTCTGCCGCCGCCTTGAACATCATTCCCAGGCATGTGTTGGGAGGGCCAGACCAGGCCGCCCCCAACGGAAAACTCACCGTGGCACTGATCGGCTGCGGCACACAAGGATTGAGGGAGATGGTTGGCCTGCTAGCCATGCCCGACGTGCAGGTTGTGGCGGTCTGCGACCCGAATAAGGACAGCGACGATTATGTCGACTGGTCAAGGGACGGCTTGAGGAAGAGCATTGCCAAGGCCATCGGGAAGCCTGACTGGAGGTCTGGGCAGGCGATTCCGGGCGGGCGTGATGTCGGCGCGGAAATGGCGGATCTGTATTACGCCCACAACCGGGCGAAGGAATCATTCAAAGCCTGCGCGAAATATGCCGATTTCAGGGAGTTGCTGGAAAAGGAAAAGGGGCTGGACGCGGTGAAAATCATGACACCGGACCATCTGCACGCGACGATTGCGATCGCAGCCATGAAAGCCGGTAAGCATGTGCTTCTGCACAAACCGCTGGCCAACCGCATGAACGAAGTCAGACAGGTCATCGAGACCGCTCGACAAACCAAGGTCGCCACGCATTTCATTCCTGCGGGTTCCGGCGCGGATGTTTCGATATCGGCACAGTTGATCCGCGACGGCGCGATCGGGAAACTCCTCGAAATCCACAACTGGTCGAACCGCCCGGTTTGGCCCCAGTATGCGACACTTCCGGTTGACACGCCGCCCGTGCCGAAGGACTTCGACTGGAATTTATGGCTGGGGCCGTCGACCGACAGACCTTACCATCCCAGCTACACCCACGCGGTTTTCCGCGGCTGGTACGAGTTCGGCGGAGGCGCCATTGCGGACATGGGGCATTACAGCCTCTGGCATGTGTTTTCAGAATTCGATCTCGACGCCCCTGTGCTGGTCGAATCCACGCCGAGCCACGTTTGCACACTCAGGGACAAAGTCAGCGTCAAAATCAAGAACGACTATTCATTCCCGATGGCCTCTACGATCCGGTTCAAGTTTGCCGCCAAGGGGAGCCGTCCCGCGCTCGATCTGTTCTGGTACGACGGAGGCCTGCGTCCGCGGACCCCCGAAGAACTGGAGAAAGAGAACGCCGAACTGCCTGCGGAAGGCATGATGTTTGTTGGCGACAAGGGTAAGATCCTCGCCGAGTTCCGGGGCGAAAAGCCACGCCTCCTTGGCGGCGAAAAGAAGATCGAAATGCCTCCGGCTCAATACACGAATGTGGACTGGGTCAAGGCGTTCAAAAGCGGCGAACCAACCAGCGGCAACTTCCTGCTCGCCGGTCCGATTTCGGAGACCGTCAATCTCGGCGCAATTTCCCTGCGATTGGGCGGCAAGCGCCTGCTTTGGGATTCCGCCAACATGAAGATCACCAATCTGCCGGAAGCGGAAAAGTACCTGACCCGCGAATACCGGAAAGGGTGGGAAATTTAATTGAAGGATGAAAAGGAGAGGACGGCTATGACAAGAAGAGAGTTTATTCGCAAGGGATCTTTGGCTGCGGGAGCGGCCTTGTTCACATGGGGCAGACCGGATCCGGCTCACGCGAACCCGCTGGGGATGCCGGTCGGGGTCCAGACCTACATTACGAGGACTACAATCGGCAAGGATTTCGAAGGAACGCTTCGCCAACTGGCAGGCATGGGATACCAGTCGATAGAGATGTGCTCACCTCCCGGCTACGGGAAGGACTGGGAGCCCCTGACCCGGCTCAAAGCTTCGGAGATGCGCGATAAGATTCGTGCGGCGGGACTGAGCTGCGTAAGCTGCCACTATCCTTATGTCGAACTGCGGGACCATCTGGAGGAGCGGATCTCGACAGCCAAGGAACTGGGGTTAACACAGATGATTCTCTCCGGGTTCTGGCTCAAAAAGGATGCTCCTCTTGTGGAGTGGCAGAAAGCGGCGGAAGCATGCAACAAGATGGGAGAGCAAACCAAAAAAGCGGGACTCCAACTTGGCTTTCACAATCACCACTTCGAATTCGAGAAGATTGACGGTACGCTGATCTATGACGCGCTCATGGAGACGTTCAATCCGGAGCTCGTCAAGATGCAGTTCCAGGTAGCGGTGATCAATATCGGGTATAAAGCCGTCACCTATTTCAGAAAATATCCGGGGCGGTTTATTTCGCTGCACCTGGCCGACTATTCGGAAAAGGAGAAGAAGTCAGTACCTGTCGGGCAAGGAATCGTGGACTGGAAAGAGCTTTTTTCCGAGGCCAAGGCGGCGGGGGTTAAGAACTACTTTGTCGAGATGGGGATGGAGCTGTTGAAGCCGAGCAGCGAGTATCTGCGCAACCTGACGTGAGGCTCCGGGCAGGGACTTCAATCCAACTTGGCGAGATCGAGGAAGACGATTATCGAAGGATTACCGACCGGGGTGTAATGGCCGGTAAAGGCGAGGCGGCCGGTCTTGACATCCACCTGGAAGACGGTGATGTTGTCACCACGCTGATTGCAACAATAGAGAAATCGTCCAGAGGGGTCGACGTTGAAGCTTCGCGGATAGTCCCCTCTTGTCCATTCTTCCCCGATGAAGGTGAGGTCGCCGTTAGGGCCAACGGAGAAGATCCCGATGCTGTCGTGCAACCGGTTGCCCGCATAGACAAAACACCCATCGGCTGAAACCAGGATCTCGGAGCAAAAATTACTGCCGGCAAAACCGGGCGGCAGGGTTGAGACGGATTGACGCGCAGCCAACCGTCCCGCACCGGCATCATAATCAAACAAAACGATGGTAGACCCCTCTTCCTGAATGGAATAGAGCCAGCGGCCATTGGGATGAAAATGGAAATGCCGCGGCCCGTCTCCGGGCGGCAGCGAGACCGCGGGCGGTTCACTCGGAGTCAGCACGCCTGTCCGCTGATCAAACTTCCAAACGAAGATTTGATCCAGGGCCAAGTCAACATGCAACACAAAGCGACCGGCGGGGTCGGCCTGAATCATGTGCGCATGCGTCCGGTCGTGTCCACTGAAAGCGAGGCTGCCCGGAGGCGCACTGGCCGCCTTGGCGGGACCGATCTTGCCGGCATCGATCTTAATGTCCGCGGCGTCGCCCAACCGCCCGTCCGGCAGAAGGGGTAGCACCGCCACCGAACCGGCAAAATAGTTGGCCACCAGCAAAAACCTCCCGGACGGATGGATACTCACATAGGTCGGGCCCGCGCCACCGGAACCAACCGTGTTGAGCAAGGTCAAATGCCCATCAGAACGGTCAATGGAAAAAGCGCTGACCGTGCCGGCCTTATCCTTCCCCACGCGAGCCGTCTCATTGGCCGAATAGAGCCGGTTGCCGGCCGCATTCAAGACCAGGCAACTGGGACTTGTGTCTAACTCGTGGACACCGACAGGCGTTAGCGCCCCTGTGCCGCGATTCACCTGAAAAAGGTGTATGCCGCGGCCATTACCGGGCGGCAGGTCCACCTGCGTCGGCAACACATCGCGAAGCGGAGAACTGAAGGCGCCGACGTAGGCCATGAGCGGCCGGCCTATCTCCTTCGTTTCCGCATGAAGCGAGCTGGCGATCAGCGGGGAGGTCCCCGCCAGCGCGACAGCCAGTTTAAAAAAAGACCGGACAAGAACCCGCAGGGGAGACCGGAATGCAACGCTCCCGCCGAAACCCATCTGAAACAAGACTTTCATGGGGTCAAGGATGGCAGAACAAGAGGGAAGCGTCAAGCGCAACGGCTCAACCGCGCTTATTACAGGCAGAACACCGGGATGGAGGGCAGAAGCCCGCGTTCACTTAATTGATTCTGAGCAGCGTGCCGCCGATGATCTCCAACCGCACTTCTCCCGCCCCATTGTCGTAAACGACATGCCAGGGCTTTTTGACGGCCACATTGGCTGAGGCGAAACGGCCGGTCAGACCTCCCGGCGTGCAAGTCGCGATCACATAGGAAGTGCCTGATTTAAGCTGGTCCACGTCCTGAATCTGAAGGGTCGAACCCGTCAGGTTCAAGGTACCCTGCACCTTGAGCAGATCGTTCGTTCCGCCAAGAGACGCGTCGATCAACAAGGTTCCGCTCAGCGTCGTGTCGGCTGCGACCGTCAGTTTACCGATCACATTCGTGCCACCCGGCACGATCATGCCGCTAACAGCCAAGGTGCCGTTGGTAACCAGCCCGACTCCGCTTAACCCGGCCAAGAGCTGCGCTTTACCGCTCAGGTCCAACACCGTCCCGGACGCCACGGTGGCCACCGTGCCCGTGGGCAGGCTACCCACGAGGCCGCCGCCCGCCAGCGTGGTGACGGACACCCGGTCGATCCATGTGGAGGCGTCAACACCCGCCGTCAGATTTCCCCGGAACGTCAGCGTGTGCGTGCCGCTTGACAGCACGGCCGATCCCGTATAGATATCGCCCAAAACGTTGAAGTCCGTCGAGGCGAAGGTGAATTGATTCGTCCCGTCGATCTCGACCGTGATGGCCGTGGCGGCTGTGGTGGGCCGTTTTCCAGCCATAAAGGAGATCACGTAGAGGCCGTCGGCGGGAGTAACGAGGGTCGTGGAAACCCTACCCTCCACCCCGTTGGCCTGTATGAAGCATGCATCGTTTCCGTCAATTGCGGCGGTGCTGCCCACCCACGTGGAGCCCTGCGCAGCGATGCCGGCAGAATAAAAGGTCCAAAACGCATTGGTAGGCGTGCCATAAACACCATAAACCGGGTTACTGGCAAGCGTTTCGTGCATCTCGAAAGAGGCGTTGGTCACGGTCACGAAGGCGGCCAGTTTCACGGTGCCTCCCTTAATCAGGGTCGCTCCGCCGTAGGTGTTCGTTCCCAAGAGCGCCAGCGTTCCGTTGCCGTCCTTGGTCAACCCGCCAACCCCCGTGATGGTCCCGACAGCAAGCGTTGTGCCCGGCCCGCCGTTCGAATCCACGGTGACCGTTGCGTCCTGCTGCAGCTCAACCTTGTCGATCGTCTGCCACGTCGTATTCGTGACGGCACCGAAGGTCAACGACACGGTTCCGGCCACTCCGTTGGTGGCGGCTTTGCTCATGATGAGCATGGTGGAGTTATTGACATACGCGACATACGTATTTGTGGGAATATGGAGCCCTGACACCGGCATCCCCGCGACCAGGCCGGCGGTGTTGCCGCTACGCGCGCAACGCTCGTATCCGCTTACACCGACCGTGAAACTCTTGGTGACGGAGGGGACGGCAGCCCGGCCGGTGACAACAAAGTTGCCGCCATTCAGAACCAGCCGGGACGTCCGGTCGTAAAAATCGCTGATCGTATCCCGCGCGACCCATGAGGCCCGCTTGTTGAAGTTCAGGTTCAGGGTGCCAGCCGCGACTGTTGTCGCGCCGGTATAGGAGCCGCCCGCGAAGGTCATTGTGCCTGTTCCCAGCCTCGTCAGACCGCCGGACCCACTCTTCGAAAACGGCACAATCGTTTCCACATTCTTACCATTGATGTCGATCAGCGCGCCGCCATTCTTCACCAAATACGTGGCTACGGCACTTTTTGTAGAAACCTCAGTGAGGAGAGTGTCGGCGCGTGCCCGCAGCAAGCCGCCATTGAAATTGACGAGAAACGCTCCGGGACCTGTCGATGACGTGACTTGATTAACCTCCAGCGTGCCTCCGTTGAGGTTGAGCGTACCTGTGGCGCTGTCCAGATGGGTAATGCTGGTCGCAATCATGTAACCGCCGTTCATGCTCAGCGTCCCAATGCTATTCCAGCCGAGCATCACATCGCTCGTATTCGTCACGACCGCGCCCGGGTTGATGTTGATGTTATAATTATCCTCACCCGAATGTCCCCCGATTCTGGCTGAGGTGGTCAAATTGCCGTCGACGTTCAGGGTGGCGCCATCACGCAGCCGGAATCCAAAGGTGCTATATTGATAGACGGGGGGATATCCCGTCGTTCTTAAAGAAGCGCCGGACGGGATCGTGATCGTGGTTCCGGCGACGCCCCCCGTGATGCCGTACCACGCCGTCTGCGCATCCATCATGTCGACGGAGGCAAAGGTGTTCGTCCCCGCAAGAACAAGCGTGCCGCCGCCACTGATATTGAGATGCGTGGCCGTGCTGGAACTGTTGGCCCGATTCGTGACGGTCACGCCGGAGGTGACCCACAGCAGCGGGTAGTCGAAACCGAAGCCGAGGAGGTTTCCGTTCCCGTCAAGGGTGTAGCTGCCTGAGCCCGCGGCGTTGAACCGGAGGTGGCCGACCGTGATGGCCTCGCCCAGCGTAATCGTGCCCGCAGCGCCGGAACCTGCGCCGATGATCGTAAGGTCGGGAGCGGTGCTGTTGCTCCAGTTCGTGTTGGCAGCCGAGTTGTTCCACCAGTTGGTGTCTGACGCGCTCGCGGTCCACGTTCCGGAACCGTCCTGGGCACCGGTTGTACCTGTATCCGCATCCCACGTGTTGGTGGTGGCCGCATCGATCCTGTTGGCGAAGATTCCGATGACCGCCGCCACAACGAAAACCCTTATCCCGTTCTTCATATTCTGTTCCTTAATTCTGGCATCTTGTCGCCTGGTCCGGACTGAACGACACGCTCACCCACCTGCTCCACGAAACTTTCACTTCGTTATTATGACCGTCTTTAATTATGAGGGGGGGGACAAAATAGTCAATCCCCGATTTTGATGCTGCTAGGGAAAACACTGAGGGAAAATGTCAGAGGGGAAACAGGTTGTTCATGCGTCAGTTCACTCGTGCGTCATTGCTTTACAAACCAACAACGCCAATAAGAAACAAGTTGTTTTGCCCCCGTGAAAGGTAAACGAGGTGTGGGGCTCAGAATCCGTGGGCGGACGCGGGACCGGCAAATGGCGCGCGGACGGCAAGCGTGACTCCGGCGTTGGCGTCGCCTTTACCAGGGCGACGGGCAGGTGCTGCGAAAAGGATGAAGGCCTCTCGGAAAATGAAACAAAATGAAACAAAATGATACACTTTTCGGAAGATTTTCCCGACTATAAAAGGGCTTTTTTACGGGATGGAGATCCGCCCTATAAATATTTATAACTTATTTACTATTAACATTTTACATAAATATAAACCGGGCTCACAACGAGGTCCACCTGTGGTTTTTTACCCGCTTTTTACTCAGGCAGGGTGTTCCACGACCGCCGTACGGGCCTTTTGGGTGAAAACCGAAACTTGGAAAAGTGGCTCGATTTCGGCGGCGAAGCGGAGGGCGGAACTTGTTATGGAGTATTGGCGAATCGGGTGATCGTCGCTGTGAGCCAATCTTGATGAAACGTAACGATGAAAAGCAACACGCCCACCAAAACGGCGATGACAAGTCAGAAATAGCCGAGATCTTTCCACAACCATCCAAGAATAGTGAAAGGAAGAAGTGCTATCCAGAATGGCATCCAGAGTAACAAGTTGATACCGGCGGCAACCGCATATGTACTCTTTTCTATCAAACTCCCGGTCTTGATCTGCAGGCGGACGATCTTCTTGGCGGAGTGCGGCGCGAGATCGCGTCCGCATCGTTGACGATAAAGCTGCTGTCGACCCGTTCATTTTGAGGCTGGCGGTGAACAGCGGTATCGTCTACTATCATATACGTGGATATTGGCACGCGTGAAGACATGGCCTTTGTCCTGAACCGATCTTCTGTTTACCTTATAAGAAGGCGATAGAATCATGAAGAACCTGTTACGAGCCCTTTCATTTTTCCTGCTTTTGTGCGCTACCGATGGCCTTCGGGCAGAGGAAGCCAACTCAACCGCTCCTTTACAGAGAGTGCTCGATTACAAAACAGCAACCGTACGTAACGCTGCAGACAAGCAGACCGAAACCCGTCTTTATTACCAAGACCGACATTTTGTTACGCTCATCAAAGACAGAAACGGAGCCTTAGCTATCCGCCCTCATCCGGGGAATGACGTGAATGGCTGGGGCTCAACCTGGTATCCCGGACCTTTTCTGCCCGGTGCAATTCTGCGAAACAGCACCGTCTCCTCAAGGGTAACCGCAACTAACGTCATGGTTAAGGCCGCCGGCATTGTTAATAAAGGGACTCGCGACAGTTTCGGGACGTGGACCATGGCTTTGTCCTTCCGCTTTGACCCGACCGCCAAACAAATTTCCGCCACGGGCACCTATGCGATCAAGCTCCGGGGATCTCTCAGCGAAATCACCGGAGATCTCAACCTCTGCAAGATCGCCAGCAACTATCTGACCGAAGTTCCGCTCCTTGACGGAACCACGGGGGATACCGGCGACATGAGCTATGTTCAAGTGACCGACGACTTCGGCTCTTACGGATGGACCCCTCCGGAACAGCCCGCCTTCTTTCCTCAACGCCAAACGTTCGAGTTAGGCGTCGGTGTTGCAGGCCAATATAACAACGTCGACACTGCTGCTCAGGGGCTCCCAGCCATTTTCCCAGCCTATAAACCGACTCTACAGGTTGCCTATTCCCTTCAAGTGCCGAAAACCTCTGCCGAAGTCGGCGATTTCATCCCGCAAACGATGCTCTCGGACACTTTTACCGGATCAAGCATGAGCAGCAGCGTCTGGTCTCTGCCGACATGGGTCTCGCCAACCGACGGCACCTATGTCGGCCGGACCCAATTCCGCTGCAGGCCCAAAGCACGCATGCCAGCCGTCAAGAACGGCACCGCACGGATCCTGCTGGAGACTTACAATCCGACAGGCTTCTCGCTCTACGGAACAGACGTGTATGTGAAGCGGGCTATCGCGGCGGGCCAAGGCGTTTTAGTCACTGTGGTGGCGAAAGCAGAAACGCCCTTCCCTCGCGGACTGGTCGGCGGCATCTTTCTGTACACCCTGAAAAACGGCAGCGACACCCTCCACGACGAAATTGATTTCGAGCTGTTGAGTAATCAGCCTGACCGAGTACAAACAAACATCTACGGAAATGAACCCCTGGGGGGCGGCCATCCGGAATCTCATCCCTTTACAGTCGGGTCAGCCACGGACACACACACTTACCAGATTCTTTGGCTACCCGACCAAATTTCATGGTTTGTCGATCATGAGCTTATCCGGACCGTCACCACTCAGTCGCCCCTGCCCACCGGGCCGATGGTCCTGCATATCAACCTCTGGGCACCCGATGCGGGGTGGGGCGAAGCCTTTGACGCCAACCTGCAACCCGCACAGACCGCAAGCGCCAACCAAGCCTACGCCCTGCTTGTCGATTCGGCTAAAATTGAAACGCTGGAGGCGCCACCGATGATTTTCGGGGCCATGTATGACGTGAATTCCAGCAAACTGTTTTCTGCCGACAATGTCGGGATTACTCCGCTTCTATTGAACTCGTCCACGCTGAAGCAGTTCAATTTTGCTGTGGATTTTCAGTCAACGGCCCTGCCTGAGGAGCCGTAACAGAAGAAAGCCTTTCGTGCTTCCGCAGATCAGCGACAGAACCCTACAGGAAAGACACGCTTTTGAAACCAGCCGTGACCCTCAGGCAACACCCCCTTCATTTCAGCTCGTTTGCGGAACAGCATCACACACGATTGAGGTTATGTTATGCATACGTTGTCGGCCCTGTTGCCCATTCTTCTCGCGTTGACCCTGATGCTCCTCTTCAAACAGCCGTCAGGCAGGGCGCTGCTGGCCTCTTGGGGGCTAGCCGTCGTCCTCTGTTTTCGCGTCTGGAAAATGGACGGGCTGCATATCGCGGCTTACTCCGCACTCGGGTTCCTGTCCACCATCGACATCCTGCTGGTTATTTTCGGGGCGATCCTCCTGCTCAACACGCTTGAGCGGGCCGGAGCCATTGCCACCATCAGCGACGGATTCTCAGGAATCACTAAAGATCGGCGAATCCAGATCATCGTTATCGCCTGGCTGTTCGGCGCGTTCATTGAGGGTGCTGCGGGATTCGGCACACCTGCGGCACTCGCGGCTCCGCTGCTGGTGGGGCTCGGCTTCCCCCCCATCGCGGCGGCGACGGTCGCGCTGGTCTGCAACAGCACGCCGGTGAGTTTCGGGGCCGCAGGAACCCCGACCGTCACAGCCGTCACAGTGCTTGAGAGTTCACTGAAAAGCCTACAGATGTCACCGGAGGCCTTTCGCGACGGGCTGACCGTGACAACGGCGACGATCCATGGCATCGCCGGAACGGCCATGCCTTTCGTAGCGGTTCTCATGACCACGCTTTTCTTCAGAGGCAGAAAGCCTTTTTCATTCAAGCCTGCGCTGGAGATCCTGCCGTTTGCCTTGTTTTCGGGGCTGTCGTTCACCGTCCCCTACTATCTTCTTGCGCGCTTCGCGGGACCGGAGCTTCCCTCCCTGCTCGGCGCGACAATCGGGTTGGCGATCACCGTGCCTGCGGCGAAAGCCGGATTGCTGGTCCCGAAAAACGTCTGGGGCTTTGATGCCGATGTCGCCGGCGCTAAGCCGCAGAGGGAGCGGGGAAAGCACGCCGGAAATACGGGTCTGATGGCGGCCTGGATGCCGTACGTCGTCATCGCGCTGATTCTGGTTGTCACGCGTGTTCCGCAGTTCGGCTTGAAGGGAGCCATAGCCGGCATGACGGTCGGCATCCACAACATCCTCGGGATCGAAAACCTCAATTGGACGTGGAAGTACCTGAACAACCCCGGGCTCGTTTTCATCGCGACGTCGCTGGGAGCCGCGTGCTTGTTCAACGTGCCAGGACGCGAGTTCGGCTTTATCTGGCTTAGGACCGCAAAATCCCTGAAGAATGCGGTTGTTGCCTTGGCTACCGGCATCGCCCTTGTCCAACTGATGCGGTATTCGAATGTGAACGCCTCCGGCCTCGGGAGCATGCTCAATGAGATTGCGGTGTCGCTGAAAGACGCCTTCGGGTCGGGCTATCTGGTCGTGTCACCTTACATCGGCGTTCTCGGCGCATTCGTTTCCGGGTCAAACACGGTCTCCAACACGCTTTTCGCCGCCTTGCAGTTCGACACGGCGAGGCTGTTGGCACTTAGCCCCATTCTGGTGGTGGCCCTCCAATCCGTCGGGGGCGCGATCGGGAACATGACGTGCATCAACAATGTTGTCGCGGTCTGTACGACGACCGGCGTCAAGAACGAGGAGGGCAAGATCATCATACGGAATGTTTTGCCGACGATTCTATACTGCACGGTCGCAACCCTGATCGCCTATTTTCTGAGATGATTCGTCCCTAGAGAAAGTCACGTGACATCCCTGCCGAATGATCTCACGCGAAGAAGCAAAGTTAAAACGGCGCTTCGTCAGAAACTGCAGGCAGCCAGCGCGCATCTGACGGCACAGACCGGCTACGAAAAAGATGAAAGATAAAAAAGTGAGTGAGGCACCTTGTTTTTTTGTGGCCTTGCCGACACGACTGGTTCGGAACAAGACACACAATACGGCTATAACCTTGACATGTACTTTGCATTTTGAAAAAATTTTTGACGTTGGGATTCTTTTATAACCCTTATCTGAGTCTTTTTGAACGCGTCATGAAGCGTGACTATACAGAGGTCCCCTTCCGTCTTCGGCGACGCGGGCGTATGACCGCGATTTCGCTGGCGGCGTTGTGGCTGGCCCCACTCGGACCTGCAGCGGGGACCACGCTGGTGTCAAACGGATTCAATACGGCGACCTGCCCAGTGGGCTGGGCCACGGAGATCGTCACCAATGCGGGAGGCAGTCCCGCGATCACCTTTGTTACCAGCAGCACAGAACCGAATGCCACGCCCTATGAAGGTTCCCGTTTCGTCAAATTCAACTATTGCTTATCGGGCAACAAAATCCGCCTGAAACAAACCAATGGATTTTCGACCGTAGGGGCCGATGCGCCCGTAAGCGTGCGCTTCGCCTGGCACCAAGACCTCGGGTTTCCGAACTCCACCAACGAAGGGGCGACTGTACAGTGGTCAACAAACGGGACAGCGTGGACAAGCGGAACCTTTTTTCCGCGCTATATATCGACCAGCAACGGCTGGCGACGAATGGGGTACACGCTGCCCGCTGGCGCCGTCGGACAACCCGTCGTCTATCTCGCCTTCCTCTTCCACTCGCAATATGGTAACAATTGCTATCTGGACGACCTTTCTGTCACGGATATTACAGATGTCATCCCCAACGAAGGTCCGACCGCGGGCGGCACCGTCGTCTACCTTGCCCGACCGGGGCTCGGCAACGGAACGGATATCACGAACGTGACGGTGTGCGGCATCACCGCAGCGATTCAGTCCCAGACGACCGGCAGCGTGACCGTGGTCACCGCGCCGGCCGCTTTTGGAGCCGGCAATGTTGTGATACGTTCAACCAGCCTAGGCACAACGGTCTTCACAAACAGCTTTACCTACTGGCCGCCAGGCGCGATCTGCGGCGATTTTATCGGCTGGACGAATGCAATACCCTTGCCCGCACCGCGCGCCTTTTGCGGTGCCGCCGCAACGGATGGCAACGTTTATTTGGCCGGAGGTTCTACCAATCTGACCGATTCCGTCAGCACCGTCTACCGGCTCAACACAAAACTGACCTCGTCCAGCTGGGTCGCTGTCAGCAACCTGCCGGCCCCACGACGGGCCCTCGCGATGGCCAGCGTCGGGCGCTACCTCTTCGCCTTGGGCGGTGAAAACAACAGTCTGGTGACCAACACGGTTTACCGCTACGACACCACGCTCCCGTCTCAAGGGTGGACCAGCGTGAGCAACCTGCCCGCGCCGCGTAAATACCTTTCCGCAACGGTGGCGCAGGGCAAGCTTTACGCCATCGGCGGCGCAAACGCCAGTTCCGTCGCACAGTCTTCCGTTTACATGTATGATCCGCTCCAACCCAACCAAGGGTGGAGCACCGTGAGCAACTTGCCCGCAGCGCGCCAAGGCCTGGCAGCGACCAGCTTTGGCGGGCGGATCTATGCCTTGGGGGGAACCGACTCGATCGGAACGTACCAAGCCACTGTCTACGCATTCGACCCATTCCAGCCGGCGCTGGGATGGACCAGCATCAGCAACTTGCCCGCTCCCCGCTACGGCCTGGCCGCCGCCAGCCAAGATGGCCGCTTGTACACGCTCGGCGGCCGTTACTCCGTGTGGGAAAAAGACATCTACGCGTACGATCCCGTGACGCCTTCCGAAGGCTGGGCCTTTTCCGGGAACCTGCCGACCGGGAGTATCATGCATGCGGCGGCAGCGCTTGACACGGGCATTGTCGCGGCCGGGGGATGGGATGGGTATCATGCGCTCACGGGCGTTGTGCAAAGCTGTTATTCCCCCGGCATTACACCCGACTTCGGCGTGCTGGCTGGCGGAGAGACGGTCGTTATCCGAGGCGTTAATCTCGGGCGCGGCGATGTGACCAACGTAAGCCTATGCGGCGTCAACGCCATCATCCTGAGCGATGCGAGCCCGACACAGATTACGGTACAAGCGGGTTCCAGCCTGCTCCCGACAAACGGGATGGTCGCGGTCTATTCCCGGAGCCACGGTCTGACTGTAGCCAGCAATGCCTATGCCTATGTGCTGGCCGCACCGATCGTGCTTGCGCCTACAAATGTTACCCTCAACGGATTTTGGGCGAACTGGACCAGTGTGCCGGGCGTCACAAACTACCGGGCGGACGTCGCTCTCGACGAGGCTTTCACTTCGCACCTGCCCGGCTACCAGGATCTGCGTTTGGGCAATGTGTCGACGCTGTTCGTCACAGGCGTGACAGCCGGCGCCACCTGTCGCTACCGCCTGCGGTCAGAATACCTCGGCACCATCAGCACCAACTCCGCCGTCGCCACGGCCTATATTCCGGGTCTGAGCGTCACCAATGGTCCCGGAAGGGGTGGAAACCTGCTGACGATCAACCGGGCCGAACTCGGCAACGGGAACGACATCACCCGCGTTACCCTCTGCGGGATGACGGCCGTGATCGTCAGCCAGTCCGCCGATTCGGTCACGGTGCTCGTCCCCGGTACCTACGTCGGAACCGGCGACGTTCAGGTTTATTCTGCCAGTCATGGGCTGAACGTCTTCACGAACGGCTACACCTATGTATCGCCCGGATACATCCACGGCGCACTGCACGGTTGGGATTCCGTGTCCGGCCTGTCGACCGGCCGGACGTGGCTGGCGACAACGGCGGCAGCGGGCAACGTGTACGCAATCGGCGGCTTCACACTCTCCGGCGGCGGCCTGTGGCCTTCCGCAACGGTTGAAGTTTATAACCCTTCGCAATCCGCCGCAGGCTGGTCAAGCATCAGCAACCTGCCCGCGCCGCGCGCCTACCTGGCCGCCGCCAGCGCAGGCGACAGGATCTATGCGATGGGCGGAACGGATACGATGTTTATCCGAACGAACGTTTTCGTTTACGATACCACGCAACCCGCACGGGGCTGGACCAACGGCGTCGGCCTGCCTGTTGCCCGAGCGGCAGCTGCGGCAGCCGAAGTGAACGGCCTCATCTATCTGATTGGCGGAGAAGACGAACACGGCGACGTCGTCAACACGGTTTTCCGTTTCGATCCGTCGCAGCCGGACGCGGGCTGGACCAACATCGCCAGCCTGCCGCAACCGCGGCGCATGGGAGCCGCCGTGGCCCTGCACGGCAGACTTTATGCCATCGGCGGGGAAGATACACTCTGGCCGCAGACCGATGTCTATTGCTACGATCCCGCGCGGCCGGCCCAGGGCTGGCAGAGCGTCAGCAACCTGCCGATCGCCATCGAGGCTCCAGCGGCCGCGCCTCTCAACGGGCGCATCTATGTGTTCGGCGGCTGGACCAACGGGGCGTCAGCCGCCGCCTGGTGTTACGACCCTCTTAAGCCTGCGGAGGGCTGGCAATCTGTCGCCAAACTCCCGGCCGCACGGTCGTCGCCGGGAGCGATTGCGCTGGACGGACGGATCTACGTTCTCGGGGGCGACGACGGCACGACGCCCCGCACGAATGTCTACGTCAGCACCTTTGAACCGGCGGCGGTGTCACCCAACCGCGGAGCCCGAGCAGGCGGCGAGACGGTAACCATCCGGGGCAGCGGACTCTGCTCCGGCACGGACGTCACCCAGGTCGCCTTGTGCGGCCTACCAGCAACCCTTCTGAGCAGCAGCCCGACACAGGTGGTGGTGTCGACCGCATACGCCCTGCATGCAGGCTTGGGCAACGTGGACGTCGTCTCCGCGACGGCCGGCGACACGGTGGCCTCCAATGCCTTCGGATACCGGCCTTTCACGCCGACCGTCCTGTCCGCCTCGAACGTCACCGTGAACAGCTTCTTCGCCCGCTGGAAAGCGGTCTCGGAGGCGACCGGCTATCGGCTGGACGTGTCCCGAAACGCTGATTTCACCGAACCGGTCGCAGGGTATGACGACCGCCCTGTCGACAGCGGAACGAGTTATCGGGTTTGGGGACTTTTGGCCGGCACGGCCTACTACTACCGCGTCCGGGCCGAAACCGGCGGCGTGGCGAGCCTGAACTCGGGCACTGCGGCCGTCACGGTCGCTGCCGGCTCCATCAGCGTGCCGGTGGGACCCGCCTCAGGCGGTAACGTCCTGCTTCTGACCGGAACAGGCATGGGCAGCGGCAGCGACATCGTGCGTGTCACGGTCTGCGGAGTGCCCGCCGTCATCCTGTCACAAAGCACAAGCAACGTGCTGGTACGTGTCGTATCCGGCGGCGAGGGCCGCGGCGACATCGTCGTCGAGTCCACAAGTCTGGGTCCGACCCGCTTCGTGAACGCCTACACCTACCTCGCACCGGGCGTCATCGGCGGCGAGACGCTTACGTGGTCCAGCGTAAGCAACCTGCCCGTCGCTCGCGTTGAACACGCGGCAGCCGGCGTAAGCAATACCTGCTACGTCATCGGGGGGAGCATCAATTACAACGAAACAGCTACGGTTCTCCAGTATGACCGCGCACAACCAAACTCGGGCTGGACGCTAGCGGCCTCCTTGCCAGTATCGCGCGCGCGGCTCGCAGCGGCAGTAGCGGGCGGCAAGATGTACGCGATCGGCGGACTTAGCAGTTACTCCCCCACCGCCGCCGTTACCTGCTATGATCCCGCGCAACCGGCACGAGGTTGGACGAACGCTCCCGGCCTGCCGGTGCCGCGTTACGGCCTGGCCGCGGCTGCCGTTGCCGGCCGACTGTACGCGCTGGGCGGACGCGACGGGAGCAATACCGTTCAATCCACCGTGTTCCGCTATGACCCCGCCGAACCGACTCAAGGATGGATAACGGTCAGCAGCCTTCCCGCCCCGCGCTCGGATCTCGCGGCAGCCAGCTATGATGGCAAACTCTACGCGATCGGGGGCGTGGACAGTCATTTCTACGCGTTCGATACGGTGTTCGTCTATGACCCCTCGATGCCCGAATTCGGCTGGACCAGCGTCACCAATCTTCCTGCCGTGCGGCACCTTCTCGGAGCAGCCGCCTATGCAGGGCGACTCCATATCCTCGGCGGGAGGGACTACACCTCCAATCTCTCCTCGCGGTCGGTGTTCGCCCTGGACCCCTCGCGTCCGTCCAGCGGGTGGGTGAGTCCGGGTGACCTGCCGTCCGGCCGTGAAGGGTTGGCGGTGGCTTGCGCGGGCGGCCGTCTTTTCGCGGTCGGCGGCCAAGAGAAGGGTTACACGGATCTTGCGAACCCGACGGCAACCGCTTGGGAAGGATCCTATGCAGGAGGTGTCACTCCGGCTGAGGGATCTCTGGCGGGTGGCAACACGGTGACGATTCGAGGGCTGAATTTGGGTAGCGGTTCGGACATCACGAATGTCACCCTCTGCGGAATACAGGTGACCGACATTTTGAGTCAATCCGCCACACAGGTGGTTGTGACCGCAGCCGCCGGAATCTCGGCCGGACGCGGCTCCGTGGCGGTGTATTCGACCAGCCGCGGAGAGACAGTCGCGACAGCCGCCTATGGCTACCGTCCGGTTGCGCCGACCCCTCTTCCCGCTTCCAACATAGGGTCCGGAGGGTTTGATGCGAACTGGGTTTTCGTTCCGGGCGTCTCGTCGAACTACATCTTGGATGTTTCCACAACGGCCGACTTCTCTTCTTTTGTCAGCGGCTTCGAATCTCTCCGCGTGGGCATGAGCATCGGGTACCCTGTCCGCGGACTGCGTGCAGGAGTCACCTACTGGTATCGCGTCGGTTATGAGATGTACGACGGACTCCAGAGCGAGCGTTCGACCGGCGTCGCGGTGCAGACATCCCCGATTACGCTGAGCACCACCAACGGCCCCGCCTCAGGCGGCAACACATTAACGATTTGGGGCTCGATGCTGAGTGGCGGGACCCCAAACGACATCACCAACGTGACGGTCTGCGGACAGATGGCGGACCTTGTCAGTCATACGATGACGTCGGTCACCGTGAGGGTCAGCGCAAGTACTCTTCCGGGTGTCGGAGAGGGCTGCGGCGACGTCATCATCTACTCGAGCACACGCGGCAGCACCACCTTGCCAAACAGCTACACCTATGGTGTCCGAGGGCACATCTGCGGTCGTTTCCGATACTGGGAAAGCCTCAGCAACCTGCCGGCTCCACGCGCGGACGCGCTGGCGACTTGGCGCTACGGGCAAGCGATGGTCATGGGGGGAACGGACGGAACCTCTGCGAAAAGCGACGTTTGGGGAATCGATCCGAACAACGTCGTAACCGGCTGGTCGGCAAACTTTGCGCTACCCGCGCCACGCGCGCGCGCGGCCATCGGAGGCTGCGGCAACAGCGAGCTCGTCATCGGCGGAATAGACCTCGACGGCGCCACGAGTGACAGCGTGTTTCTCTGCAACCGTTTCTCAGGAACATGGACCCTGCAAGCATCGCTGCCGGCACCGCGCGCAGGCCTAGCGGCTGTCGGAGTGAACAGCAAGATTTACGCCATCGGAGGACGCGATGCGGCTGGCCAGCCGCAATCCGCCGTGTTCCTTTACGACACGGCCCGCCCAGCCGACGGCTGGACGACCATCAGCAACCTCCCAGCCCCCCGGGCTGAACTGGCCGCCGCCGCGGTAGACGGCCGGATTTTCGCGCTGGGCGGGACAGACGGCACCTCGGCCAGAGACACCGTCTTCAGATATGATCCGGCAAGCGCCGTACAAGGTTGGACCGTTGTCGCCAGCCTGCCCACCGGACTGGTGAGTCTGGCCTGTGGCGCGTCCGCCGGCCGCATCTATGCCACTGGAGGCATGGATAGCAGCTCGAACGCGCATTTTGCCACATACCTCTATGACCCGCAGAATGATGAACGAGGCTGGCTCGCCAGCACGAACCTGCCTTTGGCAAGGGCACGGCAGGCGTCGTCCGGCGGAGACAACGGGATTCTATTAGCGGGAGGATACGACGGCGAGGCAGCCCGGGCAGAGGCGCTTATCGGGACCTTCGACAAAGGGGTGACGCCCGATTCCGGCCGATGGGCCGGGGATGAAATCGTGGTGATCGACGGCGTGGGCCTTGGCGCGGGCGATGTCACTAACGTGACAATCTGCGGCGTGAAGGCGACCCTCATGACAGATCTCTCGCCCACTCAGATTGTGGTCCGAACCGTTTCGGTGACCAATAGCCTGCGCGGAGACGTCATCGTAGAATCTGCCAGCTGCGGGACAACGATCCGTTTTGACGCTTTCGCTTATTCTCTGGAAGCACCAGCCGAACTCACCGTGTCCGATATCGGCGTCAACGGATTCAACGTCTCCTGGCAAAGCGTCACCAACGCGGACGCTTATTGGATCGAAGTCTCCACAACGAACAACTTCATCACCCGCGTTCCAGGCTTCGCGCCGCTGCTCGTTGCCGAAACGTCAAGACTCCTGACCGGCTTGTTGCCGTCCACCACTTACTATTGCCGCGTCCGGGCCGTTCAGAACCAGGTGGAAGGCCTACCGTCTGCGGTCATCACAGCCGCCACGACAGCCTGCATCGTGAACCCCGGGACAGGCCCGCAGGCGGGCGGCCGGACCATCACCATCAGCGGAACCGGTATGGGCAACGGCTCGGACATCACGAATGTGACGGTCTGCGGGGTCACCGCGGCCATTCTAAGCCAGATGCCTTACGCCGTGACCGTGCGGACCGGGCCCGGCATTCCGGGCGTCGGCGACATCATCGTGCGATCGACAAGCAGAGGCGTGACTTATCTCGCCCTTGCCTTTAAATATAACCCGCCCGGACGCATATCCGGCGACCTCTTCTGGACGAGCGCCGCTGCTCTGCCCTCGAATCGCGTGCTGCTCTCCCTGGCTGCGGCAAACGGAAACGTCTACGCATTCGGCGGCATGTACAGCCAAGCCAGCGCGCAGGCCTGGCGCTACGATCCTTCGCAACCCACCCAAGGCTGGCTGAGCATCAGCAATCTGCCCGAGCCGCGAATCTCCCCTTCCGGCGCCGCTGCAGGCGGCAAGGTCTACGCCGTGGGCGGCCATGAGGGTTCCGGCAACACGAGCGCGTCGGTCTATTGTTATGACCCGGCGAATCCCGGTTCAGGCTGGACGGCAACGGCCAGTCTGCCACAAGCGCGCTCGCTGCTCGCCGTGACCCCTGTCAGCAACAAGCTCTACGCTCTGGGCGGCTACACCTACTCCGGTAATCCGTACCCACACGAGAATGTCGACTGTTTGGACCCCGTAAATCCGGAGGCGGGCTGGATAGCCGACCTCCCGCTGCCTTTCGGCCTGGAGTCACTAGCTGCCACGACCCAGGACGGAGCCATCTACGCCGTGGGCGGCCATGCCGTCACCGGCCCGGTGAACACCGCCTTCTCATACACACCGGGACAGCCCGGCGCACAGTGGACAGCGCTCGCGAGCCTGCCGGACGTGCGCGAAGGGCTGGCCACAGCCAGCCTAGAGGGCCGGATACTGGCCGTGGGAGGTTATGACGGCACGGACAGCTGTTCCTCGGTCTACCTGTATGATCCCTTCCAGCCCTCGCGGGGCTGGCTGGAAGCCACCCGTTTGCCGGAACCCATCCCACGCGCAGCAGCCGCCAGCGTCGGCGACAAGCTTTTCGTCACCGGCACGGGAACGAACGTCTACCGGGGCGCATTCACCACAGGTGTTTCGCCGGCCAGCGGGCCTCTGGCTGGAGGAACTGTCGTGACCATTCGAGGGGACTTCCTCTGCGACGGCAACGACGTAACTAATGTAACTCTCTGCGGACAAACCGTTACATCGATTTTGGCGCAGAGCCCCACGCAGGTGGTGGTCGTGGCCTCATCCGCTTCCGGCGCGGTAACCGGCGGAGTGACGGTATGTTCCCGCAGTTTCGGCATCACCACCCGCAGCAACGCATACGCCTATGTTTTCATGCCACGCATCCTTGCGACGGCAGGATACGGCGGGGCAATCACGCCCTCCGGCCACGTCTACGTAGCCTATGGCGCTACGATACCCTTCGCCGTAACCTCCGATCCGTTTTACCATATCAAGACGATCCTGACCAACGGCATTCCGGCCGGATTTGCCGGAGCCACCAACGTGATCCTGACATGGCCTTCGATTGTGTCCGACGGCAACATCGCGGCCTCTTTCGCCGCCAATCTGGCCACCAACCGCGTCCCCGAGTGGTGGCTGCACCGGTATTACCCAACCGCGCCCAACTTCCAGACGGCCGCGCTCTCCGATACGGATGCCGACGGCATGCCCGCATGGGGGGAATACCATGCCCACACCGATCCGACCAACCGTTTGTCCGTGCTGGCCCTCGCCACCATTGTCAGAGCGGGAGCCGAATGCGTTGTGTCCTGGCAAAGTGCAACGGGATGCCTCTACAGGTTGTTCTCTTCCACTAACGTGCAGACGGGGTTTGATTTGTTATGGAAGAGCGGGATCCCAGCCACCCCTCCCTTAAACGTCGAAACCGACAAGACGGACGTCATCGGCCCCTCCCGCTTTTATCGTGTAGACTTGGAGATCCCTCCCGAGGAGCCCTGATTGTTACTCATCGCATTCCGGTGCGCATGCGCACTAAACGAGCCCGCCCGGATTGGCGGATTAACCATGCCTTTTGTCCACAAAAGGCCACTTAAGTATGGATCTCTTTTTGACATGAATCCTATGCCACTTAAAAAAATGCTGGCCGTCACACTTCTGGTGACCGCCTGTGTAAACAGGGTACGGAGCGATTATTGTCCGCCGCAGTCACCTCAGTCGGATGGCATGCGGGACATCATGCTCATTTACGCGGGAACAAACCAATGGCACCCGAAGAACTTCCTGCCTTATGTCGCCTATCTGGACCGAGAGGGTAAACCCCGCGACTGGTTCTACGACGCTTATTTGTTCCTGATGTATGGCGGTGCGCCGTCCGGGCAGGCGTATATCGACGGCGCGACAAACCGTAAGGACTGGGAATTCTACCTGAGTGAGGAATTCGCTCAGAACCGGGAGCTCGCCGCGCTGGATCTAACGATCGAACAAGCGGCGCGGCAGATGGAGGTCAAGACGCCGAAGGTTCCGGTTATTGTGATGATCCCCTATCCATCCCTCAAGCAGAAAGATTTCGGCGATGTGGATGGCGACGGGGCGACGGAGAACCTGGACTCCGATGAGGGACGCAGAAAGGTTGTGGAATGGTTCCTACGCTCCGCTCTGGAACGATGGGACAAGGCGGCCTTCCGGCACTTGAGACTTTGGGGTTTCTACTGGATGAACGAGGGCATTGCGCCACCCGATGAAGCGATCGTCAAGATGACCGCCCAGAGCATTCATTCGCTGGGATATAAGTTCCACTGGATTCCATGGTTCAACGCGCCCGGCGTCGAGAAATGGCGTGAGCTTGGCTTTGACCTGACGATTATGCAGCCCAATTTTGCGTTTATCCCTCCGACCGGACTGCTGCGGGTTCCCGATGAAAACCGGTTGACCACCGCGGCGAACCTGTGCCGACGGCTGGGCATGGGCATTGAAATGGAACTCAACATGGGCATCGACATGGAGGCCAACAAAGCCGCCTTCGTGGATCCAAGGGACCGGATCAATCTGCAACTTTATCTTGATCACGGCGACTCCTTGGTGGACGGCTATCAGGCCGGCGCCGTTCGCGCTTACTACCAGGGCTACAATGCCGTCGCGGGGCTCTGCACCAGCAGCGATCCGGCACTCCGTCAACTCTATGAAGACCTGTATCACTTTCACAAAGGAACCTATACAAGAAAAGGACCTTACCAGCCTTTCCGCGCGCAGGAAGCCTGTCTCACGGATGGTCGCTGGAAAACGCGGACAGACATCAAGGCGGAAACCGTTTCGCTGACCTGCGCCCAAGCCGTGTTGACATTGCCCTTGGGCCGGAAATGCCTAACGGGCGACGTTCGGATTCATTTTGCCGGGGAGGTCGCACCGCAACGCGTTCGCCTGGCGCTCAATCCCGGACCGGGGAGCCAAACGTATACCGAGGTTGCGTCCGAAGACAACATCATCCTTCATCCGGAAGACGGCGGCGGTTTTGCGGTGCTGACTTTTCCCGCACAACTTGCACAAGAAATCCGACTGAGTTTTGAAATGAGCACAGGCGAGGTGGTGGCGGTTGATGAAATCCTGCTGATGCCGGCGACGCACCTGCTTTGCGGATACGCATACTCGGTCGAGGCGGCAGCCCTTGACGATTCAAGCTGTTTGACCGATGGCGTCACGGGAGGCGAGGCGATGGCTGTCTGGAGGAAAGGGCGCGGTGAAGTTCGCTTTGAGCTACCCGAGTCTTGGTATGCGGAAGCGCTCCTCACCCATTTCCGACAGACCGGCAAAGCGGCCTTTGCCCCGCTCGCTTTCGTGGACACCACAGCTGGGGCACATCCCGCCGACAAGGACGGATGGGCCGTCATTCCGCTTCAACATCCCGTTCAAAAAGTGACACTGTCCGTTGAAGATCCGACCGCCGGAGAGGTTGCCGTTGATGAGGTGGCCTTGCTGCCGGCGAAGAACCTCGCGACCGGCTGTTCCTATACTTATGATCCGCCGTTCCAGTCAAAATATCCGGACACTGCCGGGCATGAATTAACCGACGGCGAAATTTCACATGGGTTTGGGGACGGCAAGACCGTCGGCTGGGCCAAATGGTCGATGGCCCGGGATGTCACGGTGGTTGTTGACCTAGGTGCCCCGCGAAAGATTGAGCGCGTAGAAGCACATGTGCAGGGCGGCGGATACGCAAGCGTGGAGTTTCCTGAACGGTCGCTCGTTTATGTTTCTGAAGACGGGAAACGTTGGACTCGGGTTGCGGTTTCGGGAGCGGAACCCGCAGAAAAGGAAAGCCACAAGGCAGGCGGGCATGACTCTGCACTTGGCTGGCTGGCCCTCCCGACGCCAAACGCGCAGGGCCGATACATGAAATTGATTCTTCAGCCCAAAGCATGGCTGATGCTCAGCGAAGTCCGCGTTTATTCAGGAGGCGTGAACGTGGCTTTGAACCAGCCCTATTCCCTACAGCCTCAGCCGACGGGCGAGGCGCAGTATGCAGACAATTCCGGGCTGCTGACGGACGGGTATTACACGAAAGCCGGCACCGGATGGAAGACGTGCGCCGGCTTCGACAAAGCCGATCCGACCCTCGTGCTGGACCTTGGGGCCGTCTATCGAACAGGAGCCGCACGGGTACACCTTCAAGGCGGCGGCCCGAGCGGCGTCAATTTTCCCGAGCGGATTGTCACCGCGACTTCTGCTGACGGAAAGACATGGGTAGCGGCTGGAGAAACCCGCGAGCATCCGCCTGAAAAAAACACTCCAGCTGCCGCGTTCATGGGCCTCGCCTTTGAACCACGGGAGGCACGTTTCGTACGTTTCAACTTTAAGAAGCGCGGATGGCTCATGCTTGACGAAATTGAAATTTTCTCATCGCAGTAGACCCTGTCTTTGAAACGCTTTGACGTTGCGCACGGGTGTGGCGATTGCTAAACTATCGACATTAATCTTATAAAGGAGTGTGTCATGCCTGTGAGGACCTCTGTAGCCTTCATCCTTCCTGCTGTTTTCCTGGCGGCGTGCGCTGAGATCCGAGCCGCCGAGTGGCCGACGTTTCTCGGGCCCAACCGCGACGGGTGTTCGCCCGACACAGGGCTGCTCAAGCAGTGGCCGCCGGAAGGGCCGAAACAACTCTGGAAAAACGAAAAAATCGGTCCAGGCTGGTCATCGGTCGCCGTTGTGAACGGACTCGTCTACACCACCGGCAACGAAGGTGACAACCAGATGCTGATCTGCCTCGACGAGAAAAGCGGCCAAGAGAAGTGGCGTGCCGTTCAGGGTCCCAAATCCAGCCACAACAAGTATGGGGGAGCACGCGCCACGCCGACCGTTGACGGAGACCACATCTATCTGACCGGCGGGGACGGGCTGCTGACCTGCCAACGTGCAAAAGACGGGAAAATCCTCTGGAAGAAGGACCTTCGCCGCGATTTCGGCGGCAAAGTCGGCGGCTGGCAATACGCGGAGAGTGTGCTTATTCTCGGCAAATTGGCCATCCTCACACCCGGCGGACAAAACGCCGTCGTGGCCCTCGACAAAACGACCGGGAACACGGTCTGGAAATCAGACAAGCCCGGCACGGCAGGCTACAGTTCGTGCTTGCCGATCACGCTGAACAACAGCACCGTCATTGCCAACGGCTCCCAGAGCGGCCTTTTCGTGCTCGACGCCAAGACCGGCAAAGAGATTTACCGGAACCCCTTCGCAGACGGCAACGTCGCCAATGCGCCCACGCCCGCATTTTCGGACGGCTACCTCTTTTGGGCGGTCGGCTACAACAAGGGCGGCATCTGCCTCAAGGTCGCCAACGCCGGCGGCAAATGGCGCTTCGAGGACGCCTGGAGCACGAGGGACTTTGCCTGCCACCCCGGCAACTACGTCGTGGCGCAGGGCCGCATTTACGGCAAAGGCAAGGGCTGTCTCGTCTGCTCGGACCTAAAGAGCGGCCAGACCCTGTGGCAAGAGCGCGGCGGTGCTGGACAGGTGACCTGGGCGGACGGCATGATCTATTCGTTCGCCGATTCCGGCGGGACCCTCACGCTGATCGACCCCACTGCCGAAAACAACCGCGTGAAAGGCAAAATCCAGGTGGCGGGAACAGGCAACAGCTGGGCCCACCCTGTGGTCATCAACGGCCGCCTCTACGTGCGCTACGACACGAACCTCTACTGCTTCGACGTGAAAGCAAAGTGAAATGCCGAGCGCGGGCAGGGGTTTAGGCTGTTATAAATTTTTTCTGTAGGCCATTGACACCTGCAAAGAAAACACGTATCCTATCATTTATCAATTGCGAAACGGCTGATCGTATCATCATTCTTGGACACTGGGTTTCGGCTCGTCGTGATGGAGGAGCCGCCTGAAAGAGGGCGGCAAGCGCTATTTGAAAAGTTTAAATGCTTGAAGCCCGGTCGTGTCCGACGTTTCCCCGTATTGATTTCACGGTTCAGCGTCTCAACGTTATCCTGTCTCTTCCTGCATTTCAAACACCAGACCCCTTTGGGGCTGTTTGTGCCCGCAGCGTGCGGACCCGGACAGTATTAGGCGGGTTGCCTACGAAATCGGAGCAGGCCATGGGCTCCGGTTCCGCCAGACACAGAACACAACATGGCGTGAGTGAAGTAGAAGGATAGAGACATGGACATCTATGTTGGCAATCTTGCCTATCAGACGAATGACGAGTCCCTTAGAAGCGCGTTTGCGGCGTACGGTGAGGTTGCCTCAGCGCGTGTCGTTTCAGACCGCATGACAGGCCGTTCCAAGGGTTTCGGCTTTGTCGAGATGCCTGACCGCGCTCAAGCCCAGGCGGCGATTGACGGCCTCAACGGCAAAGAGCTGGAAGGTCGGACCCTGCGCGTGAACGAGTCGCAGCCTAAGCCTCGCGAAGATCGTGGCGGCGGCGGTGGCGGCGGCTTCCGTGGCGGACCTGGCGGCGGCGGCCGTGGCGGACCTGGCGGCGGTCGTGGCGGCGCTGGCGGCCGTGGCGGCGAGCGTCGCGAATCCCGTTGGTAGTCGCAGCGTGCCGCACCTGCGGCACCGTGGACTGAAAGAGGCCGTTCCTTGAGTGGAACGGCTTTTTTATTTTACAGGCTCGACCCTCACGTCATCAATCCAAACCCGGCCCTTGTTGCCGTTCAGCCCCGCCTCAACGACAACCCCGCTCAAGCCTTCCGGCACGGTCATGTCGACTGACCATTCGCGCCAGTCGTTGCTCCCGAACGGCAGGCTGACCGTCTGATAGTCATGGCGTCCCGCCGCATCAACACTCCACCGCAGACAGGCCGTTTTCCAGCCCACTTCGGACTTCTCAACGTCCGCACCCTTCATGCGTGCGAGCAACCGCCATTTCGAACCCGCAGGGAAAGCCTGAGCCGGCATCACCTGTCGGAGCAACCGGTACTCCTTGCCGTCACCCTCGATCAGCATGCACCGGGAGGAACCTTCGGTCACCACCTCAGCACCGTTCGGCAACTGCCACGCCCACGGACGGCTCTTCGAAGCCTGCTGTAAAACAAGCCCTGACCGGGCCAGAACCGGGACATCGTTTTCGTCTCGATCAAAGCCCCCGTCCCGCAACAGCCCCGCCCGTTCGCCCTGCACCAACGGCACCTCTTTCCGGGGTGCGATCGGGTCCGTCCCAAACGCGACGCTCAGAGAAACTCCGCTCCACTCCCCCACCTTGCTCGCGGCGCCCTTACCGTCCATCCACGCCAGATGCAGATCGCCTCCATGCATGAAGACGTTCGCCGGCTTCGCACCGAACCACGTCATATCGCCCAACCGTAACACCAGCGCGTTCGTATCGCAGATACGGATATCCGTCGGGACCCGTTGCAGGGCCACACTCTTGGCGGTTTGTGCATAACGCGTCTTGCCGTCCCCTCTTTCACCTGTCAGAAACTCGCCTGCCGCATCGGCAAACGCCACGCGCTCCGCGTCGCCGACATGCAGCAGATAGGCCAGATAGGCGGAGTCGCCGTGCGGCATACCCGACGCATTGAAGGCCAGCGTCTGCCGAAAAGCAGAGCCTCCGCCGAACGTATAAGCCGAATAGAAACGGACCGGGTGCCCCATTTTGTCAAACCGTTGAAAACCGCGCATCTCGCCGCTGAAAAGCAACCGGATTTCGTCGCCCGAGCATTCCATCCGCGCGTCGGCCTCGACATCGTTCTCCTGGGCATAGCGCTCGTTTTCCTTGCTAAATCCCCTGTCCGTATAGAGACTGCCCATTCCTGTGACCGGCAGCCACGCGCCCTCCTTTTTGCGCCAGAGGCCTGCGAGCGCGCCGTTTCGGCTGACCCTTGCCCGGTAATGCGCGTTTTCAAAGCTCCAGCCGCCCCCCACGACCGTCAACCTCGAGTCGCCCGTGCCGGCATGCAATTCATCCTCGTCCGCATCACCTGACCGCAACGTAAAGATGAGTTCGTCGCCGCCGATCTTCACACCACCAGCCTCATCACGCCACGCCATCAGCACCTTCATGCCGTGAGACTCGCCCACCCGGTCCAACACCTGGACCTCAGCGGGAAGCTTGTCCGGCACAAAGCCGAAAGACACCTCGCGCCCGCAGACGACCGCGCCCACCTGCGCACAGCGGGCCGCGAGCCCAAACGGGTGCAGCTTCGAATCCCACAACGTCGCCGTTCCCTGAGGCAAACGATAGATTGAATTAACCTGCCCGCTGAATTTCGGATGCCGCACACGGAACGGACTCTCGAACGCCCCCTCGGCCGTGCGGGCAAACCACCGCTCCGCATCCGGCACCGCGAAGACTATCGCCGCGCCCCGCGGCACCTTCCCCCGCCAAGCACCGCGAATCTCGATTCCATCGCCAGCCTTCACATAGCGCACCGACAACGCATATTCGCCAAAGGCCCAGGAAACCTCCACCGAGTCGCCCATCCGACGGCAACTCGCGGTCGCCACGCGCGACGTCAGCGCGTGGGGCAACGCCAGATCCATGTTCGCCGCCAACGTCCAGCCGCCCACCTGCCACTCAGTCGCGAGCCCCGTCACAGGGTCGATCAGCAGCGTCCCGCTTTTCGCCTTGAGCTTCAGCGGCTCCGACGCCTGAAACAGCGGCAGAGAAGGAACGGCGGCTCTCGCCGTCCGGGCAGGCTTTAATTCCGGAAGCTCCTTGCTCCCGAAGCGAAGAACCGTGTAGCCAAAGGGCGGCAGCTCCAAACTCGCCGAACCGTCCTTGACCTTGACCTTCGCGCCGCTCATGAGATCCCGAGCCATATCCGCATCGCGCAACGATTCCGGCAACGCTCCGACAGGCACCGTTACCACGCCACGCACAGGATATCCGTTCAAGTTCACCAGCACCACTGAAGCGCGATCAGAGCCATCCGGCCGGGAATCCCACGCATATTCGTCGTCCCACGCCGCGCTGTTCCGGACAGGCAGCGAGCCCGTACGCAGGCAGGCAAACACGCCCGCAGGGGCGGTCACGCTCAGATAGTCCGCCGCACCCGCGTTCAGCTCCACCACATGGCTCCGCAGATGGAAGATCCGACGGTACACATCGTAATGACCGTCCTCCATTTCGTGATACACCATCGGAATGCCGTGGATCCACGCATTCACGGCCAACAGCGCCCGCTGCGCGTCCGCGCCATACCAGAGTCCCGAGCGCAAGCTGTCGTGACTCTCCACGTGACGCATCCGCACGAGGTCTGGAATTTCTGCGCACTGCTGCTCATGCAGCCAGCGCCGCAAACGCGGCACAAACTCCTCGGCGGGCGCCTTGCGGAAGTCGTGCAGCACCGAGTAGCACAGCGAAAAATCGTAGGTCGAATCGCTCACCGCGCCGTGTATGCTTTCGCCTGCTTCGGCCAGATTCGCGCCATCAGGGCGAACCGCCTTTACAGCCTTGCGCAGCGCCCGCTGCATGGCGAGCCCACCCTGCGCCTGAGCGTGACTGGCCCGCGCGTAGGGAATCGCCGGGTTCCAGTTCGGGATCTTACTGCCGCTGACCGCATCGATACGGAAACCATCAAGCCCGTACTCGCGCGTGTAAAACGACACCACGTTACTCATGTAATCGAGCCACGTGGGCCAGTTGAAATCGAAACACCAGTAAGAGAGCGTGGAGCCGTCTTCATTCTGGGCGAGCCACTCGGGATGTTCCTTGGCGCGGGGATAGTCGTTGCAACCGCCGTGCGGCACACAATCCTGCCACACGCGCAAGCCCAGACTGTGCGCCTTGGCCGTGAGCGTCTTATACTCCTCGGGCGGACCAAGCCCCTCCTGAAATTTGTAGTAATCGCGTGGCGAATAAATCGACTTGTCCTCAAGCGGCATCAGCCAAATCGCATTACAACCGAGGTCTCGGATGTGCGGCAGAAACTCCGTCGCGGCTTTGAAACCGCCGAGGTCCTTGCATCCCGACCCGATGGTGCCACCGGGATGAAAGGAGTAGAGAATCACACGCTTGAGCCAGTCCGGCCGCCCCTCGGGCGGCACCTGCTTAACAAAGCGGAACCACTCGTGCAGCCGACTCAGCGCGACATCAGCGTCATTCGGTTGCAGCCACAGCCAAGCGTCGCCAAGCTTTTGGGTCACGCCTTTACGCATGTGGCCCAGCGTGCTGAACGATTGCGTGACGCGGATTTGCCCGGCTTCCTCCTGAACCGACGCGCCGCCCCGATCGGCATAGTCCGGCAGCTCATCCGACACCCAGACCGCCGACCAGCCGTCACCCGTTTCGCCGATCACCGGGCACGGACTCCGCCAGCTTCCCGTCTTGCGATTGGCGGAAAGCTCCTTTACGCCGACACGCCGCGGCGGATACTGGGCCGGTATCAAATAGCTGCCCTTTTGGCCGAGAGGCAACACGCCCCCCTGAAGCCAAAAACCCTTGATTTTCGTATCCGCCGCGCCCTGCCAAGTGATTTCAAACCAGCGCCTGAGCATGCGCGTTTCCGGATACAGCCGGAGGAAGGCGTCGACCGACCAATCCCCAGCTCTCAGGCGGCTTTTGACCGTGTCCGGCGCGACGCGTTCGACGCCGAGGCATTCAATCTTGGCGCCGCCTCCCGTGACCCATTTGGCATCCTGCAAGAGATCAAAGGCCTGCTTCGTATCAGGAGCCCGAACCACAGACCGCCCATCGCACAGCACCTCTCCCGCCCAACCGGTCTGCGCATCGAAACGCACCGCGAACCGCTCCGCACCGAACATTTTACCCTGCGGCGTCTCGCGCAGCGGCACCTCCTGAGCCCCTGCGACCGCGACCGACAACACTCCCGCGATTCCAACCAGCGACAACACGCGTGTTCTCATCGTGCTCCCCCTTTATTTGATGATGTCGAGAGTGTAACCCGCTCAAGCCAACGGGGTCAAGCGCGGGGCCGGGATGATGTTCGAAGACGAGCTGTAAATGCTGCACTGACCGTTTGGCCATTCGTTCCCGACTCCGAAGCAATTATCGGGTTCGACTGCCAACCTCGCTATTTCTGGGCTCAAAACAAGCCGTGCGGGTCCTCGCATTTCCCGCTTTCTCCGACTTCCCGCCGGGCAACAATTCCGGTATTATGATGGTTCTAACGTGACACCGCACCCGAACGTTCGCACGCCAAGGCACAACGTCAGAACACCTGTGCGTTTAAGCGCGGATGCGGGAAAGCAACTTGGTATTGATTGCCGCTGTTGGTTTGTAAGGTTCAAAAGGACGCTTGGAAATGAACGCTAACCTGGAACTGCTGCACCGGCTGCTGAAGGGCGAAATCCCGTCGGCTACAGAGCTGGCCCCCCTGCTGAAAGCCCAAGGCAAAGCCTGCGACCTGATTTATACGGCCGCCGACGACTTGCGCCGGAAGACCATGGGCGAAGCCGTGTACCTGCGCGGGATCATCGAGTTCTCCAACGTCTGTAAGAACAACTGCTGGTACTGCGGCATTCGCTGCGACAACACCAACGTCGGGCGCTACCGCATGACCGAAGAGGAGATCGTCGACACCGCCAAGAATGCCAAGCTCTGGGGCTGCGGCACGGTTGTCCTGCAATCCGGCGAAGATCCCTTCTTTACCGCCGAGGTCCTGGGCAGCATCCTGCGCCGCATCAAGGAGGAGACGGGGCTAGCCGTCACACTCTCGGTGGGGGTGCGCACGCGCGAAGAACTTGCGCAACTGAAGGCGGCCGGCTGCGACCGCTACCTGCTCCGTTTCGAGACCACCTCCAATGCCCTTTTTTCCGCGATCCACCCGGACGAGTCGTTCGAACATCGCGTGCAGTGCCTCACGGACCTGCGCGAGCTCGGCTACCAGGTCGGCAGCGGCTTCATGATCGGCCTGCCCGGCTCCACGCCTGAGATGATCTCAAACGACATTCTCTTTGCCACCCGGCTCAAGCTGGACATGATCGGCTGCGGCCCGTTCCTTTCGCACCCGGACACGCCGCTCGCCGAGAAACCCCTGCTCGAGGACCGCGGCGTCTACTACAAAACCATTTCACTGCTACGGCTACTGAATCCGACCGCACACATCCCAGCCACCACCGCGTTCGATGCGCTCGACACGGAAGGCCGGAACCACGTTCTGATGAGGGGAGCGAACGTCTTTATGCCGAACATTACGCCCGGCAAATACCGCCGCTTATACCAGCTCTACCCCAACAAACCGTGCGTTGACGAAGATGGCGCAGCCTGCGCCCATTGCGTGCGCGGACGCCTCGCCTCGCTCGGCCGCGAGATCGGCACCGGCCCCGGCCACTCGGTGCGCGAGCCCTAATGTCCCTCACATGATCAGGAGTGCTTGCGGACGAGCGCCGCGACACGCTCCGCGAGTTTACGGTATCCGTCCGCGTTGGGATGTATCAGGTCGCTTTTCAGCGACGGCGCAGAAAGGATGCCGGGCAAAATCTTGCCGTCATACGCCACCTGACTCGCCTTCGCAACCTCGGCATAAAAACGCGGCGCTTTCAGAAATAACCCCGGCTTCGGCACTCCCAGCAGAAGGACATCCGCCCCGCTGGACTGAACCAGCCCGATCATCGCACGAAGGTTGTCAGCAATGTCCGACTCGTTGCTTTTTTGGAGCATGTCGTTGCCACCATGACAGAGAATCACCAATGCGGGCTTGTGCCGCTTCAAGAGTGAGGCCAAGCGGTCAAGTCCCTCGTCGGACCTCTCGCCGGGAACACCCGCGTTCACGACCTTGCAACCGAGCAGACTGGCCAGCACCGCTGGATAGGCTTCCTCTTCCTCCGCCCCGGTGCCAGCCGTCAGACTGTCGCCGAATGCCAGAACAACCGAATCTGACGTCAGCGGCGTGAACCGCACCAAGCCGCCGCACCCGCAGCACCCAGCAACGAGAAGGATGCCTCCCAGCAAACGGATCCATCGCGTATTGTCTTGCATAGCGGCCTATCTTTTCGGCGGCTGAGTTTCTCGCACAACCGCGCCGAAGGTGTCACTTAGCACCAGCACGGACAAGCGTTCGGCAGACTCCATTTCATTGGTGTTGAGCGAGGCGTAATCAAAGCGCCCTCGCAGGTCGGTGTAGCCATCCTTGAGAAATTTGACCTTGCCGTCCGTCATCTTGCCATAGACCTTGACATATGCGCCCGGCACGGACTTGCCCGTCTCCGCGTGCGTCACGGTCAGCTGTCCGTAGCTTTCGATCAGCTGCACCTTCAGCGTGTTGGCGTAATAGGCCTGAGTCTTACGCACCCCTGCCGCCAAAGCCTCGACCATCACGTTCTTCGCCTTGAACTCGGCTGGCAGTTCCACGGTCACCCCTTCCTTGCCAGCAGGCAAATCCACCGCACGGCTCAACACAGGCCGGATATACGAGAACTGCGACGCGCCCTCTTGCAGGAAGGGGCTCCGCGAGAAGAGCAGCTCGATATCCATCGGGTAGAAATTGAGCGTGCAGGCCTTGAGATTACGCGTGTCGAGCCTAATGCGCCCCGCCTCAACCTGCATCTCCAGCACGGGCTCGGTCGCCGCCAACGCCCCTTGGACCTGGTCGCGGTTCTCTTTGTCGGCTACGCCGACAGCGCCGCCCTCGATCTCGTCGATTTGGGCAAGCACCCCCGCAAACCGGTCACGCCAGCGGTCCACCCCCTCAGCCGCATGCACCTTTGCCAACGTGCGAGCGGTTTCAACATCTCCCTTATAAAAGGCCAAATACGCCTCGAGATAATCGCCCTGCACCTTTTCCGACCGGGCCTTGCGGTCCACACGCCCGAACCACGTGAGCGCCTCCGCGACACGGTCTTGCAGCGTCATGTAGTAGGCCACAGCCAACGCATCGGAGGCGTCCAGCTTTGCTTTTTCACTCAGCACCTTCATAAAACGCTGGTATTGCTCGCGGAACGGCGTGTTCAGGATGGCACGTTTAGCCCCGACCTGATGCGCGCGCGGATTCACCAGCGGTGCATACTCCAGATGCTGATAGTCGAAGCGCTCGACCGGTTCAAGCGTCAGCAGCGGCGCGTCCAGCCAGAGCCCGCAACGGTCCGCGAACGGCGAATGCCGCAGGTATTCCCGAATCGCGCCGGCATCATCGTGCAGGATTCCGTAGGACCAGAGCGTGTCATGATAAACATGACGCGCCTGCAAAAGCGCTGTGGTTTTTTTGAAAAAGGCACCGTCTTTCATGCGCCAAGCGATCTCTTCCAGATCGATCCGATGGATATTCGCCGCGCTCAAGAAAGCGACGACCTCTTCCTCTGTCCCATTCTGAGAGAGCCACGCCCAGGAGGTTGTATCCGTCTTGCTGAGCTTTGCAACGACGTTGAACATGAAGGGCGCGGCACCGCCCACCACCCGATCATTATCGGCGAGCGTGACCGGATAGTGCTGAAATTTTCCGACTGTCGGGAAATAAAAGAAGTACTCCTGCTTTTGGGTACTGTACGGCTCCAGCATCACATAGGTGCCGCGCGTGTAGAAGCCTGCATTCACCGGGAGCGCGCCCATGGGAATTTGCATAAGGGCATGCAGTTTCTGCCTGTTTCCGGTGGGATTCGTCAATACGACCTGAGCCCCGTACACGACCTGCGGCAAGAACTCGTCGGTGACCAACTTATCGAAGCGCTCATTGTTCTCGAACCGCTCGCGGTCATCGGCACGGAAGAAATGCTGAGCGACCAGCACGCCGCCGGGCATCTGGGCGCGGGGCGCTTCGCGGATCTCGCAATGGAAGAGCACCAGCGGCGAAGCCGCCTGCAACGTATAGCCCAGCCCCTCGACTTTCTCCGCATGCGCCGCCGCTTTAAAGGGCACGTTCAGCACAGCCAGCGCCAGCATCATCTCCGTGAAGTTCGAGGTGGCCTCCGCGAACGCTTGGGACAAGAAGGGCGTCTTGCCATCGTGCGCCGCGTAGTCGGCCCAAAAGGCGTTGACCTTCACGAGGTCGGCGACCTGTTTATCGATCGGCAAATGCCAGTAATTGTTTTCAGCCCACTCCTGCGTCTTATCGAGCTTCTGGAAGAAACGACGCTCCGAAGCGCCGTCCTTGTCCCGCGCATGGAAAAACTGCGCTTCAGCCTCCGGCTCCGCAACCGGACGGTCCGCATCATCCACTAAGCCGCCTGCCTGTTTGGCCTTGGCCGCATCAGACTTGCTGTCGGCCGCAGGCATCGCACGCTGCCGGCGTGCGCCGTACAGGTTCTTCAACAACACGGGTGATTTCAAAGCCCTACCGGCAACCACCTCGGCAGGCGCCGGCGCAGCTGCGGACAGCGGGAGGGCCTCCCCGTCAACCCTTTCGATCAATTCTTTCTTCGCCTCTTCCGCGCGATTCTTACGGACCGCTTCGAGCTGGCCAGCAATGCCGCCTTTGTCCGCCTCCAGAGAACCGGTCTGCACAGCGGTGTCAAAACGACGGTTGAAAGCCTCCATGTCCGGCGCGATGAGAGCGGCACGTTCGCGCGTATCACGCACGACTGACGGCTCCTGTTCACGCAGACGTTTTCCGAGCAGCACGCGCTCGACCGCGTTCAGCCGCGCAAAGCGCCACGGCTCAAGATACCCTGTGAGGTCGTCCCCCAACAGCCAGCGGTCCATAAAGGTCTTATCCTTCTTGTTCTTGAGATAGGGAGCAATCACTTTTTCGAAAAACCTGGGATCTTTGTGGTACAGGAAGAAACTGAGTTCGTGGCAAGCGTATTTGGCGTATAGCCGACTCTGCTCTTTAGCGTCCAACCCAGCCCAGTTCGCCACGAAAGAGAATTCTCCAAAGGTCGCGTCGGGGTTGAGCGTCGCCAACAAACGGTAGACCTTGGCGACCGAGTCATAGGTCTCCAAACGCGAGGTTGTCACATCGTTGACTGCCACCGAAGATCGCGCCTGCAGCGGCGTGATCCGTTTCTGCTCGGCAAACGTTTTTTTGGGATCAAGCCCCGCAACCAGACGCAGTTCGCGCGTCTCAACCGGCGAGTCCTCCAGCGCCGCGTGCCTCAGCACCGTCGCGAGCGGATCAACGGCCATGACGCGCAGATACGGCAAACCTTTGAGCGCGGCACGCGGCACCGAAACCTTACCGTCCTTATCCGGCACAAGATTCAGCAGCACCACCGACGACTGCTTAAGAAAATCGAGCGAAACATACCCCTCGGGCACTCCGGCCTCCGAAGCGAAGCGCGCACCCGACACACTTTCTCCGGCCTTTGCCAACCCGGCAGCCCGTCCCTCATATTCGCGGCCTTCCGCCAGTTTTTCAGACTCCGCTTCCGTGGTTCGCAGCGCCCACGGATTGAGCAAGAGCCCGGGTCGCTCCAGCATGTTGCCGGGAACCTTCATCGCCTGCTGGCGGTCGATGATATAGCGATATTCGTCTCCGATGTCACGGCCCGACTCGTAGTACGTGCGGGCCGGCTGCCACGGCTGCCGCATGAGCGCCGATGCTCCGGAGAAACCAAGCCGCGTGAACAGATCGTACGCGGGCAGGTAGCGCGTGGCGAAAAGATGTACGCGCGCAAACGGCGTCACATTCACCAGACTGATCTCCACGCTCTCTTTGCCGGGCAACACCGCCGTCACATTCAGCGGCGCGAGACGCGGCAGCTCCAGCGCCCGCCTCGGCGAGACAACCAAGCCATCACGCTCAACCCCTTGCGTAACACGTACGGCGATCTCACGTCCCAGATCCTTGAGATAGAGCGAGTAATCGCCCGCAGGCAAGCCCCTCAGCTCCAGGAAGCCATCCTTCAGCGCAAGCGCCTCCCGCCAGTCCTTCACGAAGTGTCCAAGCCGCAGCTCCAGCAGCGAGGCCAGAGCGAAGGCATCCCTCCGCTCCCGCATGACCGGCACGCGCAATGTTTCCCCGGCCTTACCGTGCAACACATCCGCATAGGCACACACGTCCTGAGGCGGCTTCCACTCGCAGTCCGCACCGACCGCCGCCGTGATTTTGACGACGGTTATCCCCTCCAAAGCGCCCAGCAGGGCACGTCCCTGCGCGTCGGTCTTGAGATCGGCGTGGATATAGCCAGGTCCACCGTCAAGAAAACAGCGATGCAAGAAAGCGCCGTGAAGCGGCTCCCCCGGCAACGGCTCGCCGTTCTTACCGCGCAGTTCCACAAAGTATCCTGACGCGGTCTGCCCGACGTGCAGCGCCTGCGTCCGGTCCGTACGCTCGATCTCATTCAACGAAAAGACCGCGGTATCACTGAGGTCCTGCTGCTTGTTCAGGCTGAGAATCCGGATTTTGGCTTTCATGGTCACCGTGAGCGTCACAACGCTTTCCGGTACCAAAATCTCCTGCACGGTCTCGGCATCCTCACGTAACACCAAGCCAGAGAACTCCTTGGCGGTCATAATGCCCTGCAAGTCGGTCGAGCTGACGGTGAGCCGAACGTCTTCCAGAAGCTTAAGGCTGGTCGGCTTGCCGTTTACCCGAAGCACTGGGCGCACCGCAATCTGTGCCTTCTCGCGACGGATCAGCGACTCGCGATCCACATAAACACCCGCGTTCAACGCATAATTTTCGGACCGGTGCTCGAAATTCACCAGCGTGGCGAATCCGCTTTGACGGATCACGAGCCGCTCACTTTTGGGTGCGGTGGAGAAGGGCACAAGGATACGGCCATCCTTACCGGCAGCGAACTCGCGTCCGCCCATCCAGCCGCTCGCGTCGGTCACACGCTTGCCGTTTTCATCCAGCACCGTGAAGGAGTGGCCTGCGGCGGTTATCTCCTGAAGCACGTCGAGACGCCCTTTCTGAACCAGCGCGCGACTGCTCTTGCCGTTGCCGATCAGCTCCACCACATACACACCCCGGCCTTTGATTATTTCGGAGAAATCAAAAGCCCGGGCCACGCGACGCTCAGCAGGCTCCTTATATTCGACGCGGCGCGACACGGAGGCGACAAGCCCGTCTAGGTTAATGGCGAGGTTCAGAGGCTGCCCCGTCTCGCGATAATAATTAAAGGTGTTGATCTCGTACATCTTCACCAGCAAGGCGGGCACATTCTTAACACAGGCGGTCAGTTTCACCGCGTCGTCTGAGCCGACCACGGCGGGGTTATCCTCGGTAAAATCAATGTCCACCCGTTCCTTGAGCCGTTTGAAAGCGTCCGGCGTAAGCAGCGGCACCCACTCTTGCGGGTCGCCGACGCCGTTAACAATCTTGGCCTCGGCAAAAAGCGGTTTGAGAAAATCATCGCGGATATAAGGCAGAAAGACGTTGGCGTCCGCCGCGTCGCGGAAGAAATGCAACAGGCAGCTCCGCACCAGCGGCTCTTCATTCGCCACGGGAGGCAACGAAAGTAATTTAAAGTCCTGCCCGAGCTGCGCCATGTAGTCGCCGCGCGGCAACTGCTTGCGCATCTCGTCCCGCAGATAGTAGACATCGCGCGGCAGCTTGACATACTCCATGAAGCGGTCAGGATCATACACGCCTTTGCGCTGATCGTGGCGCAAACGGTTGTACAGCACGTTGGCTTTAAGTGAGTTATGGACAGGATCGAGCGTTTTCACAAAAGACCAAACGCGCTCATAGTATGCCTCGCGCGCGGCGGTGTCGGTCTCGATATCCACCTCGTTTGCCGGCGCCAGCTTCGCGAGGTAGGCGTGCACAAAAGCGGTCTCATTACGGAGAGCCGGCAGCTTTTGCATCAGTTCATCCATCTGCGCGAGAGTCAACAGGCGATGGATGGGGTGATGACCGAAGCCTCGGCTGTCGCGATATTTGAGATCGGCCACGATCAGACCAACCAACCCCGGATAATCGGGTCGGCGCAACCGCGAGAGCAGATTCCGCCGCTGCTCGTCGGTGAGTTTGGCTGAAGCGACAAACTCAAGCCCCGCTTCGCTCAACAGCCCGAGGCTGCGAGGATCATCCAACGCGCGTTGCAGCAACGCAGGCGCACCGATCAGCCTGTTGTCGAAAACCGAAGGCGCCTGGCTGGCGCGCTCGCCCGTTTTCCGGGCGTGGGAAAAGGTCAGGCCCAGCTCACGCCTCAGGTAGCCGAGCGCCTTCTGCGGCTCCAGCTTATAATCAAGCACCGCCTGGCGGTTAAGGAGCACACGGGCGCTGTCAGTCAACTGGCCGTCACGGTCGCGCTGCCAGCGGTCCAGCGTCTCCTGAAAGCGCTGACGCTCGCCTTTGTTCTGCGCGTGGAGCGCATGGAAATAATAGTAGTCGTCCGTGCCGGGAACCAGTTCCCGAAGCGCGGCCTCGCGGTCGTCCGCCAAACTGAACGTCTCCACATACCCGATTTCCTGCGTTCGACCGCACAGAGCCGTCATTAAACCTACTAGCGCAACTTTACGTATTTTCATCGCTGTTCCTCCGGTTTCAACCGTTATACGCCTGCCGCACGCTTTTTCTTAATCATCATTCAAAGCATGTCCATTAGTGTGGCTTTTTTGAGACTCCTCCGCAATCTCATTCCACTTCGCTTTTTTGCCCTTGTTTGTTCGCTCACTTATTGGTAATTTCCAGAGTCATGAGATTGATCTTACGTGAGATCATTCCTCCTGCTTAACTGAAATGAAGGATTCATCCACATGAACAAAACTCTGGCATTAGCAATCGCGAGTTGCGTCGGGATCACCGCGTCGGTCCTTGGCGACGAGATTCTGTTCAAATCAGGCGACCGGCTGACCGGCACGATTAAAACTGTGGCCGGAGGCAAAATGACCTTCGTTTCGAAAATAGCCGGCCCTTTGACGCTCAACATGGCGGATATCAAAACCTTTTCCACCGATGAGCCGATCGAGATCGCCATGGTCGATGGAACGATCCACACGCAGAAGGTTGCCGCTTCTGACGAGGGCTTTGTCAGCGTCACTCCGGGCGGGGCCGCCCAAACCCAATCACTGGCGCTCGCCAATGTGTCCAAAGTCAATCCAGACAAGCCGCGCTGGAAAGGGGCGTTGATCGCCGGCGCGACGCTTGTCCGCGGCAATACGGAGAACAGCACGGCAAGCTTTAACGCTGAAGCCACGCGCCGCACAGAAAACGACCGTATCACGCTGGGCGCCGGTTATTATTTTGCCAATCAGCGCGACAACAACACGGGGAACAACAGCACGAGCGCTGACAACTGGTTCCTGAAGGGCCAGTATGACTACTTCTTCTCAGAGAAGTTTTATGGTTACGGCAATCTCCATTACGAAAAGGACCGCATCGCCAACCTGGATATGCGCCTGACCCCCGGCATCGGTTTAGGCTACCAGTGGATCGAGCGGGCAGACCTCAACTTCTCAACGGAAGGCGGCTTGTCCTATGTCCACGAGGAGTACACCGATCCCGACGACACACGCAACTACACCGCCGCGCGGTTGGCCTACCATGCCGACAAATCATTCAATGAGAACGTCAAGTTGTTCCACAATCTGGAGTACATTCCCAGTTTTGAACGCGCCGACACCTTCCTCGTCAATACGGACGTGGGACTGCGTGCCGCGATGACTGCCCGCATGGCCCTTGAAGCCAAAGCCCAACTGGCCTACAACTCAATGCCCTCGGACGGCCGCGACAAGAGGGATACGCGCTACATCCTCGGCGTGGCCTGGACGTTCTAACGCTGAGGGAGCCCGCAACCCAAGTAAGTCAGCAGTCAGAATAAAAGGCGTCAACAGAGTGGCTCTATCTGTCGATCCTCTCGTTCCGACTCCTGATACTGAATTGACGTTCCGCTCCCACGACTGCGTATGGGCTCTGCCGGATACGACGGTTTCGAAAACCACTTGTATTTTTATTGCTGTTGTTGGCAGATAAGGGCTCTTACCTGACGGGGTTCCGGTCCATTGACCTTTCTATTTTCGTTCCCGCAACACCGCCGCAGCATGCAACGCATATACGCCCCGCAGGTCCCGTGAGTAGGCTCGCAGCACCTTTTCTCCAAGACCGTTGTAGTCACCACACCGGTAGAGCGCCCGAGCCAGCGCAATTTCCCTCAAACAGAGATTGCGCTCATTGCCGCTGCCGGAGCCGAAACCGCCCGCAGGGGCAGCCAGCTTAACATCGGTTATCGCATACCCGGAGACGGCCGACTTCTGCAACAACTCGGCCAGCGGACGTGCCGCAGCAGAATCGCCGAGGGCTTCCAGCGCCAGCGTCACCGCGCGGAAACGCGTAAAACCCGATTCCCCATCCATCTTCGCCACAACCGCCAGCAAGGGGGCCAGCGCCCGCTTGTCGCGCGTCCGACCCAGCGCCACGATGTAACTGTCCTCCTCACTCATGCGCCGCCCGAAAGCGGCCTCGTCCTTCAGGTTCAGTTTGAGAGCCGCCATGCGGCCCGACACGACATCCGCCAACGTCTCAACGCCTGTCGGGTCACCGAGAATACCGAGCACATGTGCGTATACCAACTTTGCGGAAGCCTTTTCCGCCTCTCGGTAGGCTTGCCGCATATACGGCAGCGCCTGTTCCGCCTGCGCCAGCACCAGACTGACATCCTTGTAATTCTCCCCCAGTCGCTTCACTGCCAGCGCGAGCCGCTCGCGGTCCACCAAGGCGTTATCTTTCCACTTCAGAACTTCCGACGGCAGGTTGCCCTTCTCCACCAGATGCTTTTGCAGGGCCTGCACATCGATAGACCGGAAGGTTTTGCCCTCGCGCGCAGCCGTCGCACCCGCCACCCCCGCCACATAACCCATGTTCTGGATATCGGGTTGCATGCGGATGATCGGCATCGCGTCGCGGTGCGCACTGATACCAAGCCCGATCACCGCCAGCCCTTCGACTCCCTTGGGCAGCAAGGCACGGTACGGGACGTTAGCCTCAGCGATCTTCTTTCCGGTCGGCTCACTGACGTAGCAAATGTCGGCGATCGAATAGCCGTGGCTGTCGAAATTACTGCGAGCCTTCACCACCGTATCGGGGAATGTCCTGCCGTTCAGAATGTCCAGCGGAGTCAACCAATAGTCGCCCACGATCCGCTGTCGCTCGCGGCTCTCCACAATTTGCGAAACATCCCATACGTTGCCCGCCCCGGCGCGTCCGCGCACTCCGAAGAGCCACACGTCCGCAGCGTCGCAGTCATTGACGTACCCGAAGTCCGAGTTGATGTAACTCGCCCCGAGCTTGCGCGCCGAGAGCCCGACGCCCTGCAGGGCAATCTCGTCTGCGCCCTGAAACACGCACGCCGCACCTGCCGACGCAGCGACCTCGGCGTTGCCGGTCGCATCCACGACGCTTTTCGCCAACACCACGCCACGCCCGTCGGGCGTCGCCACAACCACTCCTGTCACGCGGTCCCCGTCGACCAGCGTGCCGCAACCCAGCGTGCCGAACCAAAGCTCCGCCCCGGCCCTACGGTTTTCCCGACGCCACCACTCATTCTTGCCGACCACGTGAACAACCGCGCCCAGCTCCTCTACGCCCTTGTCGTGTTCTTCCGTAAAGCCACACACGTTGCCATACCAGTACTTCCCGATCATTCCGAGCGTACCGACGCCACCCAGACCATACAGGCACTCGATCACCAGCGTCTTCGCGCCTTGCCGTGCCGCCGCGATACCGGAGGGCGCGCCGCCCGTTCCGCCGCCTACCACAACCACATCGTATTCGCCCAGCACCGGCAGCGCCGTCGACTCCGCACGCACGGTCGGCAGCCGGCCCAGAAACGGACGCGGCCCCGTCAGCAGCTCCTTTACCTCGCCTTTCGCGAGAGCCCGCCTCGCATCGCCCTTCCGCACAACGCCTTGGGGTGCCGGCAGCGCCAAAGCTTCCGCAGCAGCAGCCGCACCCACACGCCCACCCGCCGCCAGCAGCGCCAGTGGCCGCAACAGCCGTTCTGCCGCCGCGCGCGACATATCCGCGCAACCGCCCAGCACGTAGACGCGCTGCACGCCGGACGGGCGGAAACAACCGAGATCCAGCTTCTCCGCACCCGGCCACGCGCCCTTGAGGGATGCCACGCCCTCCATCGGGTCCGGCGGAACCTGGAACAGCGAGTCCGCTCCCTCCAGCAAAGATTTCACAAAGGTACGGTCCCGCGCCACCTGCTCAGCCTCCGAAAACGAGCGGAACGAGCCGTCCTTCATGCCGATCAGCAGGTCACACGCGTAGGCCTTGCCGACCACGCTTTTGACCGGGTTCTTGCGTGAGCCCCCGGTGATCGGCGCGTCGAAATTACCCGAAAGCTCCTTCACCGCGACCTCTTTGGAAGCGGGCGGATCACCCGCGATGACGATACGCGTAAAACTCTGCGTTCCTGACGGATAAGGCTGGAACTTGGCGCCCGCCATGCGTGCGACAGCACCGCGTTCAGTCGCGTCGACGATCACCTTTGCCAGCACCGCCTGCCGCCCGCTGCGATTGGCGATCACCAAGCCAGCAGGTTGCCCAGCCCCGTCGCACAGCACATCCGTCGCGTACGACCCAGTTAGAAACGCGACGCCGCTGTCCAGCAGCGCTCTGTCCAGCGCCTGCTTCACCCGCAACGGCGAAGGCACAATCGTGTTCTTGCCTCCACCGGACGTCCGGACGATCAACTCGCTTAATAAGATACGTTTCGCACCCTCCTTCATCTTTACAACGACCTTCACCTGACGGACGGTCTGGTCAAGCGACGCTGCGTAGCGAACCCTTCCCGGCTCATCTTTTTCCTCCGGCAACAAAGGGATGGCTTTACTCCACGTGTTGCCGTCGGCGCTCACCGACATGTGAGCCGAAGCCGTTTCAAAGTCGCCAGCCCGCCTAAAGGCCATGAGTTCTACGCCCACGACCGGCTTCTGCCCGCCGAGATCGGCGAGAATGGCCACATCGCCCGCGTACTCGACAGTCTGATGCTGGACATCATCGAAACGGCCATCGCCCAGCATGTCACCCGTATCCCGGTGTTTGCCGCAGCTTGGAATATCGGTTTTATAGGTGAAGGGAAGAGCGGTTTCGGTCTGCACATACAGGGCCTTCGCGAGGGGCGATTCCGGAACCTCACCCTCCTCCAGCCACAGCCTCAGCGTGCCCGCGACATCATCCCCAAGATAGGGTCGCGTAGCGGCAAGAAAGACCTTGGCCCCCGACTTAGCGGCGGCTTCCGCCGCCGCCACCGCACCGCACGTCCCTCCCACGACCACGACATCCACATTTTGACAAACCGGAAGAGCCCGTTCCGACTCCACCACCGCCGCCCGAACGTGCCCGCTCAACATCGCAAGCACAGCCAACAAACACTGTTTTTCCATACCCCTCTTCGCCTCCGTTTGAATCTCAAAATGTTCGAACGCCTGATTTTCACCCGCCCTGTCTGTCACGCCACCCATCCACAGGCTGATTCACTCGACTATCCCAAGGCGGAGCTTACGAGCACCACCCTTGGGCACCAACAGCATGTCTTTAGTGTAGAGCCCTTCGATTCCAAGTCAAGCTCCAAGCCTTGGGACCATTTCCTTATTGAAAGAAAGGCAACAGGTCGTTACAGTACGCGCCTACACCCTTGGCGACAGAAAACGCGTGCAGGGAGGATCAATCCCGACAGCGGGCTTCCGGCTTTATCAGAGGAAGAATATGCCCAACAATGTGTTTTTCGTGAAATGCGGAGACTATGGGCCTGCGCTGGCCGAAGCGCTCGACCGTCTGCTGGCCCTGACAGGCTGGCTGAAGGGCTGCGAGTTGTCCGGCAAAAGGGTTCTGCTCAAGCCAAACCTGCTCACCGACCGTACGCCGGAGCAGGCGGTCACAACCCACCCCGAACTGGTGCGCCATGTCATCCGCCGCTTCAAAGCCGCTGGCGCTCACGTCACTGTCGGCGACAGCCCGGCCAGCACTGCCAATCTTCAGCGCGTATTGGAACGCACCTGCATCGGCGCCGTCTGTGCCGAGGAAAACGCGCCTTTCATCTCCTTCGAGCAGGCCGGCGTACAGGCGTTCGAGCGAGGAGGATTCTCCTTTTCCGTGGCGCGACCGATCCTTGATGCGGACTTGATCGTGAATCTTCCAAAGATCAAGAGCCACTCGTTCACAGCATTAACCGCGGCGGTTAAAAACATGTATGGGGCGGTGCCCGGCTATTCTAAGACGACCCTGCACAGGCTCCACCCTAAACCGGGAACCTTCGGCCGACTCATCAAAACCCTCTGGCAGGTGATCCCCCCGACCTGGAGCATTGCCGACGGCGTGGTGGGTATGGAAGGCCAAGGCCCCGCCAACGGACGGCCTGTTAAACTCGGGTTCCTCGCGGCGGCCGCCGACCCCTTCGCGCTGGACCGCGCGCTGTGCGACCTGCTGCACATCGACGTCCACAGAGTCCCCTATCTTACGGCCCAAGACTCTGCGGAGCAAACACCTCCCGTGGTCTCCGGCGACCGCGTGACCGTACGCTCCTTTGAAATCCCTTCGGGCGCGCACCTGCTCCGGCTGCTGCCCGACTGGCTGGTGCGCCGCGCCGGCAGCATCGTGTGGGTGCGCCCGGCCTTTTCGAGCATGGCCTGCGTACGCTGCGGGCTCTGCGTGAAAGCCTGCCCGGTGCACGCCCTCTCGCTTCCCCTTGACGCCCCGTGTCCGGAGCTGGACAGACCTCGTTGCATCAGCTGCAGTTGCTGCCACGAGGTCTGCCCGAAAGACGCCATCCGGATGACCCAATCCGGAGTCCTACGGTTGCTGAAGGTCTTCAAAGGCATCGATTAACCCCCTGAAATCCAGCGCAAGAAATCGGTGTTCCCTCATTGACAACTTTCCCCCGTAAGGGCATTATTGTGCATTAATTGAACGCCGGGGGGGTGTGGACACGGGTCTGCAAACCGGCACCAACCATAAGGAGCAACAGTATGGCACGCGTATACAATTTCGGCGCGGGACCGGCGGTCCTGCCTTTGGAAGCCTTGCAAGAAGCCCAAGCCGACCTCGTCGATTATAAAGGTTCCGGCATGTCCGTCATGGAGATGTCGCACCGCGGCAAAGAGTACGACGCCCTCCACAACGAAGCAATCGCCAACGTCAAAGAGCTCATGGGACTCGGCGATGATTATGCGGTTCTCTTTGTTCAAGGTGGAGCAAGCCTCCAGTTCGCCATGCTCCCTATGAACTTCCTCGGAGAAGGCCAGAGCGCCGACTATGTGAACGCCGGCTCATGGGGCGCCGCAGCCGTCAAGCAGGCACGCCTCATCGGCAACGTGAACATCGCCGCCGACTGCCAGAAGGACATTCCCACCCGCATGCCGGAAGCCAGTGAAATGAAGTGGAATCCCGGTGCGGCATACAGCCACATCACCACGAACGAGACCATCTCCGGCGCGCAATTGAAAGAAATTCCGGAAACCGGATCCCCCCTCATTGGCGACATGTCATCCGACATTCTCTCCCGTCCGCTGGATTTCACCAAGTTTGCCATGGTTTACGCGGGCGCGCAAAAGAACCTCGGGCCCTCCGGCGTCGCGCTGGTCGCCATCCGTAAAGACTTTGCCGCAAAGGGCAACATCTCGATTCCGACCATGCTGCGCTACCAGACGTACATCGATGACAATTCACTCTACAACACCCCGCCCTGCTTCAGCATCTACATGCTCTGTCTGGTCACACGCTGGCTCAAGAAGGTCGGCATGCTGAACATGTACAAGATCAACCGCGACAAGGCGCAACTCATTTACGACGCCATTGACGCCTCGGGGTTCTATCGCGGCACGGCCAAGAAAGAGTTCCGCTCTGACATGAACGTCACCTTCCGCCTACCCTCCGAGGAGCTCGAAACGCTCTTCATCAAGCAGGCCTCCGAAGCCGGCATGAAGCAGCTTAAGGGGCACCGCTCCGTCGGCGGCATCCGCGCCTCAATCTACAACGCCTTCCCGGCCGCCGGTGTCAAGGTGCTGGTCGACTTCATGAAGGACTTTGAAAAGCGCAACGGCTAAGCGATCTAATCGCTTCCGTGCACAAAAAAAAGGCGGGAATCCCCCGCCTTTTTTTGTTTTTTATCCTTATGGCAAAGGTTCAGGGCGCTGCTTCCCGGTCACCGCACGGTGCGCAACCTTCTGGAGGATCGCCGCGTCCGCCGCGGACATGCCTTTGGGCGTGAAACCATTTCCGACCGCGCTCTGCCCGAAGAAAAATTCCAGCCAAACGCAGCCTTGGAGATACTCACCCTGCGTATTGGCGTGGAAGGCGTCCTTGCCCAGCGAATATTTACCCGTCTTCTCGTTTTTCTTCCAACTGTATCCGGAATGCAACGAGCGCTTCTCCCGCGCAGGCAGCGCAGGATAGACCGCCGTTTTCGGATCGAAGGCCGCATCCGGCACAAATCCGCCCCACTCCGGATCAAGGCGCGCCAGTTCCATCGCATCGCCGCACGGAATCATCCGGAAGCCCGTCTCTTTCGCCAGCCCGTCATACGCGGCGCGAACGCCTTTGTACATTACGTCCCGGTTTACCGGCTGATCCTGATATTTCTCGTGCTCCGTGAACCAGCGGTGATCATCCCGATAGGCCCACGTCTCGTGAATGACAATCTCCGCCTGCGGCGCGTACTTCTTGATATAAGCGACCAAACGGTCCACATGCGGATGGAAAGTCTCAGGCCTAAAGCTTTTCGGACTCGCCTGCTGGATGGTCACATAGTCCCAGGGCTGTGCGGTCAACAGGTCCTTGAGGCTTTTTTTTCCCGCATAAGGACGGCCAGCCGGATCATCGGGATTGGCTTCAAACGCATCCGCGTGACGCATGTGCCTTTCGAAATCGCACCCTCCGATCATGGCGTTCATCGCCACCGTCGTATTGCCCGACGCCTTGACGATGTCGCTGAAGTAACGGAGCGCATTCGCCGAAAAGCTGTTCCCCACCGCCAACACCTTAACCGTCTTCTCAGCCGCGCACGCGGCACACGAGCTGAGCACAGCCATCGCCATCACCTGCAAAAGACGCATATCGTCTCCTTCCTGTTGTTTTGTCTGTTGGTCATTGTAGTTGACTTTCCACCGTCCCTCAATGACAATGAGACGCCTGTTTGAGCAGCCCCCTACCGGAAGTTATTATGATTGCCATCATCGACTATAAAGCAGGCAACCTGACCAGCGTTCAACTGGCCTTTCGCGCACTCGGGAGCGAGGCGGTCGTCACGTCCGACCCCCAAACCATTCTCGCCGCAGAGCGGGTGGTCTTTCCCGGAGTCGGCGCGGCCGGTTCAGCCATGAGGAATCTGGCTGATCTACACTTGATACCCGTCCTGAAAGAGGTTTCCGCCCGTGGCACGCCTTTCCTGGGCATCTGCCTCGGCACCCAGATCCTTTTCGATTTCTCGGAAGAGGATGGCGGCACGCCCACCCTCGGCATTCTGCCTGGACGCGTCCCCCGATTTCGGCCTTCCGACCCGTGGGACAAAGTGCCGCAGATGGGTTGGAATCAAGTGAAGATCCTGCGGACGCACCCGCTGCTGGAAGGCATCGCTGACGAAAGCGAGTTCTACTTCGTACACAGCTATTACCCGGCCCCCGCCGATCCGGTACTGGCTGTCGGCACCACCGACTACGCAGAGGTCACCTTTGCCTCCATGGTCGGACGCGGCAATGTGGCGGCCACACAGTTTCACCCCGAGAAGTCGGGGCGTATCGGCTTGTGCCTGCTCGCTAATTTCACGCAATGGACACCCAAAGACTAGACTATGCTTACGAAACGCATTATCCCCTGTCTGGACGTCATCAAACGCCGCGTCACCAAGGGCGTAAAGTTCAAGAACAACATCGATCTGGGTGACCCAATCGAAATGGCCGTCGGTTATTCCAACGACGGCTGTGACGAACTGGTTGTCTATGATATCACCGCCTCGGCGGAGCGGCGCCCGATCGACATCGAGATGGTGCGGGACGTGGCGCAGGCGATCCGCATCCCCTTCGCGGTTGGAGGAGGCATCGCCACTGTGGCGGATATGTCGCGGGTGTTGCTCGCGGGTGCGGAAAAGATCTCCGTCAATTCGCTGGCGGTCAAGAACCCCGAAATTATCTCCGCTGGCGCACGCGCCTTCGGCGCGCAGTGCATTGTGCTGGGCATGGACCCTGTTTCAACGCCCGACACGGCACGCTGCCCCAGCAGATACGAGGTGACCATCCGAGGGTTCAGGGAACGCACCGGCATGGATGCCGTTGAGTGGGCCAAGCGGGCTGAGCAGCTCGGCGCTGGCGAGATTGTGGTGAACTCTGTGGACGCTGACGGCACGCGCGCGGGGTTCGAGCTCACGGTCACGCGCCTGATCGCGGAAGCCGTACGGATTCCCGTGGTCGCTTCGGGTGGCGCGGGCTGCGCCGCGCATCTGCGCGACGCCTTCAACATCGCCCACGCGGATGCCGCCATTGTCGCCGGCATGATCCATACCGGCGAAACCACCATCCGTGAGATCAAGGAAGCGCTGCGCGCGGACGGTGTGCCGGTCCGCATGCATTGGTAAAAAAGGCGAGTGCCCTCTCAGACCGATTTCTTCGGCGCTACAGCCGGCTGCATCAGGCTGCGTTTTTCCTGCCACGTGTCCCGCAAAGAGCCGATACGGATGATCTGACGGAACTGGTCGAGTTTGATGCGCGTCGAGGGCGTGACACGCACACGGAAAGGCTTCTCAGGCTCCAGGCAGAAGAAGTTGTCGTCGTAACGCGCATCCATCCCCTCGAGTGATATCCACACCCAGAAAGCAGGATTATGGCTCGTCAGCGTCACCACAAAACTGTTGTCATCCCAGTTACGGATCTCGGCCCGCATGCGGGGGGGCTGTGAGTTCAGCTCGCGCCACGCGCAGAACGGCACGATATTCCAAGCCAGCTGGTTACCCTGCTCATCGAGAAGATAGAGCCACAGCAGCAGATTGGGCGCGCCGAATTTTCTCAGGGCGTCGGTCACCTTCACCACAACGGGCTTCTCGCGCGAGGCCGGAGCCAGCGAGACCTTCTTGGAACCTTCGGCCACCACCGACCCTTCCATCTGGGTCAATCGCCACTGAAGCTCGCCCTTGAAGGGCTTGACACCGTCGTTGAGCGCGAAGGCCTCGACGACGCCCGCACCCTCGCAAAATTTTCCGAAGAGCGTTATGGAGGCGAAAAAGCGACGCGCCATGAAATGTAACGCTTTCCAGCGGCCTTCGAAATCCACGGACGAGGGGCTGCAACCCGGCCAGCAATCATTCAAGCGCCAAAAAATGAAACCCTCGACCGGCGAATCACCCGTCCGCGCCTGAGTGATCCGGCTCTTGACAGCGAGCCCCTGCTGGATCTGGCTCAACCACAGGACATTGTCGAACCCGGACGGCAACAGGAACTGGTCCAGAAACGCATCATAGATCCACTTGGCCCCATCGTTTGGGGTCACATGATACAGGCAGGTCGGATGAGCGATGTTGCGCTCGTCCTCATTCAGGTATCCGGCGACAATCCGAGGCTCGGGATAAGCCGGCAAGGCAGGAGACGGCGAAACACCTCCCAGCGAAAAAGGCACGTGAGCGACAGGCGAAAGATACGGACGGTCCGGATCGAGCGCCTGGACCAAAGCTGAAGCCGTCTTCGCATACGCCGCGTCAAGATTCTGGGCACCCCCGTCGCCAGCGCACCACAGAATCACACACGGATGATGTTTGACACGCTGAACCGCGCCCCGCGCCTCCCGTTCAAAAACGGCCAGCGTCGCATTGTCCGGCTTCCCAGCGGCCCCCTCGCTCAGCATCATATCCTGCCATACGCAAATGCCGTATTCGTCGCACAGGTCGTAAAAGGCGTCATTCTCGTACACGCCTCCGCCCCAAACACGCAGGCAGTTCATATTGGCGACAGCCGCAGCCTTCACCAGACGCGCATACTCCACGCGCGTCAGCCGGGCCACATATAGGTCGGCCGGCATCCAGCTCGCGCCCTTCAAGAACATCGGGTGGTTGTTGACGAAGAACCGGCGACCGGCCTGTCCTTCTGCGGAGGACGTCTCCTGACGAAAGTGCCGCAAACCGATCCGGCGCGCGATGTGCTCGTGACACGTCCTTCCCGCCAGAATATCGACCGTGACCTCGTACAGCGGCTGTTCGCCTAGGCCGGCAGGCCACCAAAGCTGGGGATTTTTGATGTTGAGATGCAGCGTGGTCTGATCCTTATCGAGGATATCACGCGCCTCATGCAGGATATTTCCCTTATAGCAGACACGTACCAAAACCTCCAAGTGCAGGTCAGGATCATACCGCTCGGACATCACCGAGACGTCCAGCCCAACGATGCCGACCGTCGAGAAATCCTGACGGATCGACACATCTTTCACTCGCACTTTCGAGAAGGCCAGGACCGAGACACCCCGGCAGATGCCGACGGTGGGGGATTTGGGTTGCCACACGCCCACGGTCGACGAGGTCTGCCGGCGGATCACAGGAAAAGCGGCACGCGCCTCATCACTGTCCGCCGGGGTAAACGTGACACTCAGATTGTTTTTGCCGGGTTTGATCAGAGCCTTGATATCAAACTCGGTCGCCTCGAACACGCTCGAGCTCTTGCCCAGCACCGTGTCGTTCAGGCTGATGGTGGCGCAACCGTCCAGTCCGTCGAACCGCAGAACCACACGGTCGAACGCCGAAAAATCCTCAGCGACCCCCACCTTCTCGTAAACCCACTCGGTGGAGGAAACCCACGCGACACCCTCAAGGTTCTTGCGGAAAAAGGGGTTCTCCATCTCGAAAGCGGCCAGCAGATCCGCATGCACACAGCCCGGCACCTGGGCCGGCATGCTTTTTTTTGAACCCGCCTTACGCACCGTCCACTCGCCAGCTAAATCAATTCTTCTCATGCTAAAGCCTTATTTTAAACGAAACGATACACACAACCTTTCTTATGCTTGAAAGTTTGAATGAAAAGTCGGGTTTAGTCAACCCTCAAAACGATCACATTTTGCGCTTCCCTTTGCCCCATCTACCCGCTACCATTTTTAAAACTCGCTAAACTTATTTCACCACACAAAAGGAGCAGGGATATGCGTATTCTTAAAATGGGCCAGGTCGGCGGCGGTATCGGAGCTTTTATCGGTGAGGTTCACCGTAAAGCGGCCCGGATGGATGGCGGCATCGTGTTGACGGCGGGCGCCTTCGATGTCGTTCCCGAAAACAGCCTCAAGCAAGGCAAGATCCTCGGCGTCAACCCCAAGCGCGTGTACAGCACCTATCAGGAAATGATCACGGGCGAACTCGCGCTGCCCGCGGACGAGCGCATCGACTTCGTATCGGTCTGTACGCCCAACCACACGCACTTCCCCATCGCGAAAGCTTTTCTGGAAGCCGGTTTCAACGTGATGTGCGAAAAGCCGATGACCCTGACCGTCGAGGAGGCGGAAGAGTTGGAAGCGCTCGTCAAACAGTCCGGCAAAATTTTCGGCCTGATGCACAACTATACCGCCTATCCCATGGTCAAGCTGGCCAAGGACATGGTGAAACAGGGCGACCTGGGCAAGATCCGCAAGGTGGTGGTCCAGTATCCGCAGGGCTGGCTCTATCAGCTTATCGAAAAGACCGGACAGATGCAGGCCTCTTGGCGCACGAACCCCAAAACCTCGGGCGCGGCAGGCTGCATGGGCGACATCGGCACGCATGCCGCCAACCTGGCCGAGTACATCACCGGCCTAAAGATCACCGAAGTCCTGGCCGACCTCACGACCTTCGTCAAAGGGCGCAGGCTGGACGACGATGGCAACGTGCTCCTCCACTTCACGAAGGGCGCCAAGGGTTTGCTCCATGCCAGCCAGATCTCGGTCGGCGAAGAGAACAACATCGCCATCTGGATCTACGGCGAGGAAAAGGGTCTCGAATGGCATCAGGAAAACCCCAATTATCTCCACGTCCTCAGCCAAACCGCCCCGGAACAGATTTGGAAGCGCGGCAACGGCTACGTGGCTGAGAAGAGCAAGGCCGCCGGCCGCTGCACCCGTATTCCGAGCGGCCATCCGGAAGCCTTCCTCGAGGCCTTCGCCAACAACTACTGCAATTTCGCCGACACCATCCGCGCCAAGATGGACAAGCGGAAAGCCACCCCCGAGGAGTCGGACTTCCCGGGTGTCGAGGCCGGTGTGCGCGGCATGAAATTCATCAAAGCCGTCGTTACCTCCTCCAAGAAGGGCAACGTCTGGACAAAAATCTAACGTGACCCCACAAACGAGCACTTTCATGCGAAGACGCAGAGACGCAAAGTAAGATAACCTATGCGCCTTTGCGAACAGAAATTCGGAGAGCGGGCGGGTTTCCCGCCCGCTCTTTCTTTGTCTCGATGAGCCAGAAGGTCTCGCGATCCACGAGCGACGCTTCGGCAACCGGCTGAAAGCGGCGCATCCCGATTGCTCAGGCCTTGGACTGCCAGGCGTCACGCCGGACGGGAGCCTGCTTAAAACCCGCAGCTTTCCGCAAGGTCGCGATGCCATACAGCCAGAGCGTGACCCAACACACGGGGATATGGTAGAGCCACGCGAGATCCGGTTTGCGCACAAAGCCGCGAATCATTTGAATGGCAAGCGGAACCACCAACGCGGTCGAGAGGCAGAAGAGAATAATCCCCGATTTCTTCTGGCGGTCCCAAGGATAGGTCCGCTGTTTTTCCTGCGAGTAATAGAGAAAGTCCCGGATACGGCGCTGCTGTTTCCGCGAAAAATCAGCCAGTCGCGCGCAGTAAAGGTGGACGATGCCGGTCTTGACCTTCGCCACATGCGTGAACCCAGCCCGAACGGCCTGATGCATCACATCAATATCGAAGAAGTAGGGTTCCCAAACCACATGGTCCAGCAAAGACCGGCGGAAAACAAAGCCGTTGGCACCGATCGTGGGCAAGGCTTTTTCAGAGAGCGTCAATTCGAGATAGTCGCCCCTGTCCTGCTGAGGGACATCCAGCCCCGTCCATGTACCGGTGACTGCGCACATGCGGTCATAGTTCTTGGTGAACAGACAGATCGGGTCGTTCATTCCCAACAAGGCAAAGTAACGCGTCATCGCCGGGTCTTCTTTGCGCACCGTGTAGGCAATCGGCTCGCTGGCGACTATTTTCGGATCGCAAAACGGCGCGGTCATCCGCGCCAACCACTCCGGCTCAGGCAGGATATTGTCACTGTCGACGAGCGCGATCACGTCGCCGGAGGAGGCCTGGATGCCGGCGGTTTTGCCAGCCTCCCCGGTTTTTAAGGGATTCTCCACAATTTTATCCACACCACAGGCGCGTGCGATCTCCCGCGTATTGTCAGATGAGCCGGCGTCCGCCAGCACAATCTCATACCGGTCGCGAGGCATCGTCTGCATGGCAATCGCGCGCAGGCACGCTTCCAGCGTCTTTCCGGAATTCAAAGTCGGTATGACCACGCTTATCAGAGAAACAGCATTCGGCTTCATGCGCCAAAACCCTCAAACCTTCTTACGCAAGTTCCACTCTTGCACGCACCGCCTCTTTTTCCGTGGCGCTCTCAACCGATCAGATAACCTTCTTTTGCTGGGGCGAGGTGCAACGCTTTCCGTCCCAGCTCGTGTGCCGCCTGCCGCATAGCCAGCATGACCTCAAACCCACAGGCAACATCGTCCACGGCAATGATGCCTGCACAATGTGACACAGCGCGTATGTCCGACAAGGCTGCCTCATAGGTGTGGAGACCGTCTACAAGAGCCATGCAAAGTTTTCTTTGTTTCATCCGTTGAATCGCCTCCGGGGAGAATGACGACAGCCGTATGATGTCAACGCTGTCCGCGTAGTCTTTTATATTTTGAAGAAATTGATCGTATTCCTTGCCTGCGCAGTTCTGGGTACCCACCTCCCACGGATCAACAGCGATGACGCGGCGCCCGTGCGCCTTCGCCACTTCGGCCAACACGCGCGTCGTTCCTCCGAGGTAGCAACCGATTTCGAGGAGATCACCAGGAAACGCGGATATGCAGTATTTTGCCACCGCACGGATCCGGTCCCGCTCAAAATCGCCACCGAAGAGGCACGGATCGGAGAGGATGGAAGGTGGCTTCCGTTCCCTGGACGACCAATCGGAGAGTTGCGAACGGAGCTCTTTTGCCAAGCTCTCGGGCCCGCTGAGAGGCGCTTGGGGAATGGCCCCTGTGATTTGCCTTAAAGTGAAAGCGGCCCGGCGCAGACTGCTTCGGGCAAGGCTACCCCATGCGTCCAAGGACCCTACATACTTCAACCGTGACGAACCAGGCATGTTTATTCTCCATTCCGTGATGCGGCGAACACCCTAAAAAGCTCAATCGTGGCTCTCTGAGAGGGCCATGCAGAAGCGCACGCCATTAGAAAAGTCAGTTTGGCAAGTCTTACCGAATTGGTCAAGTCCAACACTCCAACAATCCCACTTGCGGAAAAGCCCATCACCCGGTTCCCCGGCCCACACATCATTAAGGCAATCCCCTTGCCAACAGTCATTTAAGCGCTATATGATACAACCTGTTTTCGACAGGGTTTCTTATTCATCTTCTTTTACACCCCAAACGGACACTCTCACACCAAGACGCAACGTCAAAAAAACCATGAGCCTTCGCGCGGATCCGGAAACACAACTTCTTCTTTTTTATCGTTGTTGGTTTGCAAGGCACTCACCCACATGATGACAACCAAGCGCATATTACTTGTCTGCAGCGAACGGACCGACTGGTTCGAAACGGCCTCGGATCTAGAACACTTCACGCGGCATCCTTACAGCGTGCGGGCGATCTTGTATCATCTCAGTTTGCAAGGCTGGCAAACCGGCCGGGCCGGATGGAAGACCAGTTCCAGTCTGAAATCCCTTGCCAGGCGCATCGACGAGTTCAAGCCCTCAATCATTTACACCTACGGGTCTACGGTTGCACTCAACCCCCTGCTCTGCAGACGGTTCCTCTGTAAATGGAAAGCGTTCAAAGTGATCCACGGATGGGATGACGTGTATGGTGACATTTGGGGCGAGATCGCGGGCTGGCCCGGCCGGCTTTTGATGAACATCGTGGAAAGGCAAATTGTCACGCGCTCCGATCACGTCGTCACGTTAAGTTATTTTCTGCAAAGTCGCGGAAAGAAATGGGGCGTGGACTGCCATTACATCCCGAACGGGGCAGACAAACCCGTTTTCGACCCTTCAGCGTGTGCGATCCGCCTAGAAGGTGACCTGAAACTGGTATACACCGGCGATCAGGCCAAATGGAAACGGACGGCAGAAATTTGCGAAGCCATGCGCCATGTAGCGAAAAACATCAAACTGTACCTGACGGGGCATCCTTATCCATATCTCGCCCCCTACGCTTCTGACAACTGCATTTTTCTGGGCTACGTCTCAAAAAACGATCAGCTGTGCGTCATGAATCAAGCCGACGTGCTGGTGTGCACCGCCGATCAGGACTGCAACGCAAAACTTCAGGAATATCTGAGGTTCAAGAAGCCCATTTTAGGGTATGACGGGCGCATGAACCTGTTCTTCAAGAATGGCGTCAACGCCCTCTTGACGAGAAACTACGCCGAAGCCATCACAACCCTTTATCGCCAGCCGAACCTTCGCGCCGCATTGGCGACCAACGCCGAGCGCGACATCCCGGTCTTCACGTGGAGCGAAATCGCGGCGCAGTTCGAAACCTTCTTCTCAACACTAAGTTGAGTCTGTTTAACCCACTGCGGGGGGATTCCGCAACCCCATTTATTTCTCACGGAGCGGCAGAAAACCACAGAGCAAACATCCGAGCTGGGCGTTTTGTCGGATATCCAAACGACCTCGCATCACGGTGAGCCGGGGATACGACGGACGCTTGCTTACTCCCGGCAACCTCTGTTCTGTTTTTCTTCTTCGCGTTAAGAAGAGGTTCCTGCTAACATGAAAAGACCGTTTACCTTAGGAACCGAGTGTTGACATTAGCCAGCACTCCAGCAGAAAGCAAAAGACGATGGGAGAGAGCCTACTGTATGGTCGGGAGCTGCCGGGATATCCGTTTAACACGCGTGCTCTTATCACGCGAGGAATCATCGTTTCGCAGCGCAAACTATTCGGTCAGTGGCTGAGCTCGGTGAGTCAGCTCGCGCCCATCAAACCTGATTGGACGGGACAATCCGCAAACGACGAAATCCGAGCCCTGATCGAGTGCGACAGGCCCTGCATGATTGCCCGTTTCGGGTGCGGAGAAATGGAAACCACCCTGCGGCACCTTGACATTTCGCTTCCGGGTTCCCCGTTTACCAAATCGCTCCGGCTGCTTGTCGGGAAGAGCGGTCCGTTCTGGTGGGACAACAGCATCCGCGCAGGCATGAACTGGATTGCGGGACTTTTCCCTCCCACCGACGAAACCATGGACAGGTTTGGCGCACACGTGCTTGACGACTGCAAGGACATCGACATCCTGGCCGGATGGTTAGCGGGCGAGAAACGTCTGAAGAGTCTCTGCTTCCCCAAGGTGACGTGCATTCCGCTGACTGATCTTGAACCTTTTTTTGTGAAGACCCCCTGGTCCATGGCTCTGGAGGGCAAAACGGTCCTGCTCGTCCATCCCTTTGCCGCAACGATCCGCCACCAATACACCAAACGAACGCTGCTCTTCAAAGATCCGCGCGTTCTACCCGAATTCCAGCTGAAGACCTACAAGACGATCCAATCTCTAGCAGGCAACGACACCGGGTTCGCCACCTGGTTTGACGCGCTGGATCACATGTGCAGTGAAATCGCCGCTATCGATTTCGACGTCGCTTTAATTGGGGCCGGGGCGTATGGGATGTCCATTGCCTCTCGTATTAAACGCATGGGGAAGAAGGCCGTGCATATGGGCGGAATCACCCAGTTGTTGTTCGGCATCCAAGGTGGCCGATGGGATCACATCCCCCAATACTCTCAAAATCTCTACAACGAACATTGGATCCGTCCCTTGCCCGAAGACCGCCCCAACAACTACAAGACGGTTGAGAACGGCTCCTACTGGTGAGCCGCACCGGAACTCTTCGATTTTGTCTGAAATCTGTTGAATTGAATGCGAAATCGGGTATATTGAAATTATGAAAACGGTGATTCTTGCCGGGGGACTGGGCACTCGGTTGACTGAAGAGACTGTCCTCCGACCCAAACCAATGGTCGAGATCGGAAACATTCCGATTTTGTGTCATGTCATGTCGATCTATTCCCATTTCGGGTTCAATGCTTTCTCTATCGCGCTGGGGTACAAGGGACACTGCATCAAAGAGTTTTTTCTGAACTACTATACGGTGAACAGCGACCTGACCGTCAATTTGGCCAACGGCACAACGACGCTGCACCGCAGCCAGACAAAGCCCTGGACCGTCGATCTGGCCGATACGGGCACACACACCATGACCGGCGGACGCATCAAACGCATGGCGCACTGGGTGGGCAATCAGACTTTCATGACGACGTACGGCGACGGCTTAGCTAACGTGGATATCGGCCGACTCGTTGATTTTCACCACTCCCACGGCAAATTGGCCACCATCACGCTGGTCCGACCACCTTCACGTTTCGGCTCCGTAAAAACAGAAGGGGAACGAATCACCGAGTTTCTTGAAAAACCGCAGACCGGCGAGGGCTGGATCAACGGCGGATTCTTCGTTCTCGAACCCGGGATCTTCGACTATGTGGCTGGCGATGCGACCGTCTGGGAGCGCGAACCGCTTGAGCGCCTGGCCCAGGATGGCGAGCTGATGGCTTTCAGGCACGAGGGTTTCTTTCAGCCGATGGACACGATGCGCGAAAAACAGATTCTTGAAGAACTTTGGCAAACAGGCAAGGCACCATGGACGTTCCCGGCATAGCGCTGCCCTCCGTTTTTGAAAACAGGCGTGTTTTTCTGACCGGCCATACCGGCTTCAAAGGGTCGTGGTTAGCGCTGTGGCTACACCGTCTCGGCGCGGAGGTGTATGGCTATTCTCTGCCACCGCCGACCGAACCCTCGAATTATGCGCTCGCCAACGTCCGCGACGTGCTGCGCGGCGAAACCATAGGGGACATCCGCGACCGCCAACGTCTGAGCGCGACACTTTCGGCCTTCAAACCTGACGTGGTCTTCCATCTGGCCGCACAGCCCTTGGTTCGCGACAGCTACCTCAAGCCTTTCGAAACGTTCGAAGTGAACGTGATGGGTACTGCCAGCGTGTTGGACGCCATCCGCGAACTGCGGCAGCCCTGCGCAGTCGTGTGCATCACGACCGACAAGTGTTACGAGAACCGCGAACAGTTCGACGGTTACCGCGAGACAGATCCGATGGGTGGCCATGATCCCTACAGCGCCAGCAAAGGTGCCGCAGAGATCTTGATCGCATCTTACCGCCGCGCGTTCTTTCCCCCTGCCGCCCTCATGAAACACGGCGTTCATTTAGCCTCTGCGCGGGCCGGCAATGTGATCGGCGGAGGCGACTGGGCCAGAGACAGGATCATCACCGACATCGTGCGCGAATTGCTGGCAAAACAGCCCGTGCCGATCCGCAACCCCCATGCGATTCGCCCTTGGCAACATGTGCTCGAGCCCCTTTCCGGATATCTGACTCTTGCGGCATCCATGCTCAGCAGACCCGACACCCTTTGGAGTGATGCGTGGAATTTCGGTCCAGCCCCCGACTCCGAGGTCCCCGTGAGCGTCTTGGCGGACACCTTCATCAGCTCCTGGGGTTCGGGATCGTGGACTGATGCCAGCGACCCCTCCCAGCCGCACGAAGCCTTGATTTTGAAGCTGTGCATTGAAAAAGCGAAGACCAAACTGAAGTGGATTCCGCGCTGGTCGCTGGAGGAAACGGTACGCCGCACGTCGCTTTGGTACCGTCGGTCTCAGTGCGAGGGCGCAGACGCCCGATCCCTGTGTCTGGAGGATATCCAGGCGTACGATGCGGCAGAGAAGGGGCGCATATGATCTTCACGCCAACGCCACTGTCCGGCAGCTATGTGATCGACCTAGAGCCTTTTCAAGATGAGCGAGGCTGGTTTGCACGCACCTTCTGCAAAGAAGAATTCCGTGCCGTTTGCCCAGCGATCGAATGGGTTCAGATGAACCATTCCTTCAGCCGCTCGCGCGGAACCCTCCGCGGCATGCACTTTCAAAGGCCGCCCTGCTCAGAGATCAAGCTGATACGTTGTATCGCCGGAGCCGTCTGGGACGTGATTGTCGACTTGCGCCGCGGGTCCCCCACTTTTTTGCATTGGTTCGCCATCGAACTCTCCGCGGCGAACCGTAAAATGATCATCGTGCCCGAGCGCTTCGCGCACGGCTTCCAAACGCTAACGGAAAACTGCGAACTGATCTATCACCACTCGCAAGCCTACAAGCCGGGAGCTGAAGGGGGTCTGCGGTATGACGACCCGCGACTCAACATCCGATGGCCACTGCCGCCCGCGGCACTTTCTCCGCGCGATTTGCAGCACCCCCCGCTGACGGAAACTTTCGAAGGACTCTGAGTATGAACTGCCGCTTCTGCCACACCCCCCTCTCCGACATCTTCATTGATCTGGGTAACGCCCCGGCATCAAACTCGTTTCTAACCGAAAAGCAGCTCCACGAGCCCGAACTCTTCATGCCGCTCAAGGTATTCGTGTGCTCCTCCTGTCATCTCGTCCAGACGGCCGACTACAAAAGACCGGATTCGATTTTCGACGAGACATACGTCTATTTTTCTTCTTATTCAAAAAGCTGGCTTGAGCACGCCCGGCGCTACGTCGAAACCATGACCGCCCGATTCAACCTCACGCCCGCCTCAAGCGTTGTCGAACTTGCCTCCAATGACGGCTATCTGCTCCAGTATTTCCTTGAAAAGCGCATTCCCGCGCTCGGGATTGAGCCCACGGCCAACACCGCCCAGGTCGCCATCGATAAAGGCATCGAAACCATCATCGATTTCTTCGGCATCAGGTTAGCCACGGAATTGGCGAAGAAAGGGCGCCGCGCCGACCTGTTACTGGGGAACAATGTCCTCGCGCATGTTCCGGACATCGGCGATTTCGTGGGCGGCATGAAGATCCTGCTGAAACAGACCGGCACGATCACCATGGAGTTTCCCCATCTCATGCGCCTGGTCGAGAGCAACCAATTCGACACCATTTACCACGAGCACTTTTCCTACCTCTCCCTGTACAGTGTTCAAAAGGTCTTCGAGGCTCACGGGCTGGCGCTTTTCGACGTTGAAGAACTTCCCACCCACGGCGGGTCTCTGCGCATCTTTGCCAAGCATCAGGAGGACGGCACAAAAGCCGTTTCCGGAAACGTCGCAGCCCTGTTGAAAAGGGAGACCGATTTGGGCATGAACACGCTCGCCTACTACCGCGGTTTCCAACAGCGTGCGCTCAAGGCAAAACTTGAACTCCTCGAATTCCTCGTTACAGAAAAAAAAGCCGGCAAGGTCGTTGCGGCTTATGGAGCGGCCGCGAAGGGCAACACGCTGCTGAACTATTGCGGAATCAAGAGCGACCTGATCACCTGTGTCGCCGACGCCAACCCCAACAAGCAGGGCAAGTTCCTGCCCGGCAGCCACATCCCCGTGGTTGATGAAACAGGCCTCAAGGCTCTTCACCCCGATTTCGTGATCATCTTCCCATGGAACCTAACCGAGGAGATTGTGCGGCAACTCGACTACATGAAAACCTGGGGATGCCGCTTCGTCATCCCGATCCCCAGCCTGCGCATCCTAGGATAACGCGATGAAAGCTCTGGTTACAGGCGCAACGGGTTTTCTCGGCAGGCACCTCATACCCGCTTTGCAAAAGCGCGGCATCGCGGTCGTTGCCACGGCCTTGGAGGAGGACACAGCCTCGTTTCCCTGGCTCAAACACACCGATTACAGGTCCTTCAATCTTGCTGCCACAGACACAGAGGAGGATCTCTTCGCCAGATTCGGAGAGCCCGATTTTCTCTGTCATCTTGCCTGGGAAGGTCTTCCCCGATACCGCGAGCTCTTCCATTTCGAAACGAATCTGCCGCGTCATTACCGCTTCATCAAAAACCTCGTCAGTCACGGGCTTTCAAATGTAACCGTTGCCGGGACCTGCCTCGAGTACGGCATGCGCGAAGGCCTTCTGACAGAGGACTTGTCCCCCCAGCCAGACAACGCCTATGCGTTGGCAAAAAACACCCTGCGCTGTTTTCTTCTTGAGCTGCGGAGAACCGTCCCTTTCAGCCTCAAATGGCCCCGCCTTTTCTATCTTTACGGACCCGGCCAAAGCCCGCGCTCTCTCTTGCCCCAACTCGACGCGGCCCTGGAGGCAAACCTCCCGGTCTTCAACATGAGCAAAGGCGATCAAGAACGCGACTATCTGCCGGTTGAAGAAGCGGCTGACAAGCTGGCGCGCATCGCCACGCAATCCGCTGTCGAAGGCATCATCAACTGCTGCAGCGGACAACCCATAACCGTTGCGAGCCTGATACAACGACATCTCGCCGAAAGAAAACGAACTATCACGCTCAACCCCGGCTATTACCCCTACCCTGACTTTGAGCCGATGCGCTTCTGGGGCTCAACAACCAAGTTTGAGACCGTCAGCCCATAACCACGACGACAGCCGTTCCGTGCCATTAAGAGGGCAGGACTGACGCCATGTTGCGCAACGCGCACCCAACCCTTTCCCCAACTCCGCGTCAGCAGTCATCTCGTAGAGGAACCTCTGGTGCGCCAAGATACATCACGCCTTCCGAACGGCGTAAAAATGGGTGGCACGGGTTCCGCGAAAATGAGTATACTGATAAGCAAATGACCGAAAAAGCACTGATTATCATACCGACGTATGACGAGAAGGAAAATGTTGCGGCCATGGCCGATGCGGTTCTCAAGCGCGTGCCGGAAGCGAACATTCTGTTTGTGGACGATAACTCTCCTGACGGAACGGGTGTTCTCCTCGACGAGATTGCCGCTCGCGAGCCGCGGGTTTTCGTGATGCACCGTGCGGGTAAAGAGGGCTTGGGACGCGCTTATATCGCCGGGTTCAAGTGGGCGCTGCAGCGCGATTACACGCTGATCTGCGAAATGGATTGCGATTTCTCACATGACCCAGCCGCGTTGCCGAGCCTGTTCCAGGCGGCGCAGGAGGGCGCGGATCTGGTGTTGGGGTCACGCTACATCGGCGGCATCCGCGTCATGAATTGGCCCATGAGCCGCCTCTTGCTTTCCACGGGTGCGGCGCAGTACGTCAAACTGGTCACAGGCATGCCGGTCAACGATCCTACGGGCGGCTTCAAGTGTTTCCGCCGAGAGGTGCTGCAGGCGATTGATCTCGACCGCATCACCTCCAGCGGGTATTCCTTCCAGATCGAGATGTCTCATACCGCCTGGATGAAGGGCTTCAAGATAAAAGAGGTGCCGATCGTGTTTGAAGACCGGCGCGCGGGATACTCCAAGATGCGGGCCAACATCGCGACTGAGGCGGTGATGATGGTGCTGAGACTGTGGTCGCGGTGCGGCTTCAGGCGCTCGCCGCGTGCGGGGGCGAAGGCGTGAGCTCGGCCCGCGCGCTACCGTGGATAAGGGCGTTGCGACCTGCGCAGTGGATCAAAAACGGAGTTGTTCCGGCCGCCTATTTCTTCGCGCGGTGGGATCCCAGTCAGAGCTCCCATGTCCAGGGTCTGTTGCCTCTCCTTGCTGAAGCGGTCGCTGTGGCTTGTTTCTGCAGCGTGTCAAGCGGCGTGTATCTGATCAACGACGTTCGCGATATCGAGGCAGACCGTGCGCATCCCGTCAAATGCCGCCGCCCGCTGGCCTCCGGAGAAATCGGGGTCTCTGCCGCCGCAGCGGCAGGCGCATTCCTGCTGCTGGCCGGAGTAGTGGGCTCGCTGACCTTGCCTGCGGCCTTCACGGGCGTGCTGGCGGGATACTGCCTGATGCAGTTCCTCTATACCTTCTTGCTCAAGCGCATCCCTTATGTGGATGTGTTTGTGATAGCGACGGGGTTTGTGCTGCGGGCCATCGCGGGAGCCACGGCGCTGACGGTACGCATCTCGCCTTGGTTATTGCTCTGCACGTTCCTGCTGGCTCTCTTCCTGGCACTGTGCAAACGCCGGCACGAGAAGATTCTGCTGGAGGATGTGGGCGAGCAGCACCGCGAGGCGCTGGCCGGGTATGACCGCTATCTGCTCGACATGCAGATCGGAATCACGTCCGCATCCACCTTGGTCTGTTATGCGATGTATACGCTTTCGGAGGAGACCGTGCGCCGCTTCGGCACGAACCGGCTGGGGCTGACGATCCCTTTTGTGGTGTTCGGCATTTTCCGCTATCTCGAATTGGTGTATCGGCACGACGAGGGTGGTCGTCCTGAAAAGGTGATGCTGACCGATAAAGTGCTGATCGTAACCGTCGCCCTTTTCATGCTGACGGCACTGGTTGTTTTTTTGACGGTATGAGCTGCGCGAAAAAAGTTAATCTTTTTTACATTTGGCACTTGCCAGCACGCGAGGCGTTTGATAAATTTCCTTCACTTTTTTGCGGGGAGGTGGCGCAATTGGTTAGCGCACCGGACTGTCGATCCGGTGGTCGCGGGTTCGAATCCCGTCCTCCCCGCCATTCGATTTAAAACCTGTCAGCGCAAGCCGACGGGTTTTTTCTTTTTCTAACGCGGGTGGAGCCCGTACCCGCATTTATCTCTCACAGAATCACAGAGACCACAGAGCAAACATCTGTACTCTGTGCGCTTTGTGCCCTTATGAAAAACAAACAACGTGTTTTTTTGGGTTGTCGGTTTGTTAATGCCACTTACCTAAACCCTATCCGCAAAGTCCACCCTTCACTCAACGGATAGCTTTGTCTTCATTGGGCCTTCCGCACCGGTGCCCCCATCCGCTCTCGAACAACCTGCCGCTCCCTCGGGCGAGACGCCCCGCCGCGGCCAGGCTGACAGCCTGTTTTCTGGGGAACCAATGCCGCTCATAGGCAGTTGAACCGGCTCTTACCGTATGGTACGCTACTGGCATCGGGGATGATAATCATGAGGGGGATATCTCGATGAACAGAACGTTTCGGAGTCTGTTACTTTCGCTTGTTTCGGCTGCGGCCAGCGGCCGGGCCGAACTTTTGGAAGAGGCGCTGGCGGGACCATTGAAAGATACGCCGGAGATCATCTTCTGCACCCGTTCGCGTTACAACGACGGACACTGGTATGCCAACATCGGCTACTATTGCGACGACATCAACAAGAAGGCTTACGCCGGAAACGGCCAGCCCGATGCGGGGGTTCTGTACCGTTACAATTTACGCACGCGGACGAAAAATGCCATTCTCGACGCCAAAGGCGGCAGCGTCCGCGATCCGCATGTTGATTACGACGGCCACACGATCCTGTTCTCCTACCGCCCAGCCGGAACCGACTATTACCATCTGTATGAAATGCAGTCGGATGGCACAGGCCTCCGCCGGCTCACCGACGGTCCCTGGGACGATTACGAACCATGCCGACTCCCGGACGGCGACATCATGTTCGTCACGACACGCTGCAAACGCTGGGTCAGCTGCTGGTACACTCAGATCGGCACGCTTCACCGCTGCAAGCCAGACGGTTCCGGCATCACCTGCGTCTCCGCCAACATCGAGCACGACAATACCCCCGCGGTTCTACCGGACGGTCGCATCCTCTACATGCGATGGGAGTATATCGACCGATCGCAGGTCGAATATCACCACCTCTGGACCATGAATCCCGACGGTACGGGGGTCAACGTCTTTTACGGGAACATGCACTCTTGGATCGTCATGATCGATGCGCAGCCTATCCCCGGCACCCAAGAGGTCCTCGCCAGCTTCTCGCCCGGCCATGGCGCCAACGAACATGCCGGCTACGCTACCCTCGTTTCGCAACACCAAGGCCCGGACAACTTGGAGGCTGCCGTGCGGCTCAAGCACAAAGGCCTGATCCGAGACCCCTTGCCCATCACGCAAGATCTTTTCATTATGGCAAAGGACAAGGCGTTGGTTCTGATGACCCGAGACAGCAAAGAGCAGGTCATCTACACGGATCCAGCGACTCCCGTACACGAGCCGCGCATTTTGCGTCCCCGTCCGCGTGAGCCGATCATTCCCAACCGAGTACGGCCAGAAGTCCCAGCCGGACAGTTCGTACTCGTCGACGTCTATCAGGGCCGGAACATGGAGGGTGTCAAGCGGGGAGATGTCAAGAAACTCTTGATCGTCGAGCCGCTGCCAAAACCGGTCAATTTCAGCGGGGGCATGGATCTAACCTCCTTCTCCGGGTCCTTCAACCTTGAACGCGTGCTCGGCACCGTGCCGGTGGAAGAAGACGGCAGCGCTTCCTTCATGGCTCCCGCCGGCCGCCCTCTTTTTTTCGTATCCCTTGACGCCAACGACATGTCCGTCAAGCGCATGCAAAGCTTCGCAAACCTCATGCCGGGCGAGACCTTCACCTGCATCGGGTGTCACGAGGAGCGCTCAGGCGCTGCCGACGCGCGCCGCACCGACAACACCCTGCTCGCACTCAAGCGTCCGCCGTCCGTCATCCAGGCGTTCGAGGGAATACCCGACGTGCTCGACTTCCAGCGCGATATCCAGCCGATTCTCGACCGCAATTGCGTCACCTGCCACAATCCTCAGAAACGAGCCGGCAACCTCAACCTCGTGGCCGCACAGTCGCCCCGCTTCACCAACGCCTACATCGCGCTCCTCACCCGCAACGAGGTCGTTGACGGCCGCAACGGACTCGGCAACCAGCCGCCGCGCTCCATCGGCAGCGCGGCCAGTCCCCTGCTCAAACGCCTTTCCGGCGGCCATCACGATGTCAAGGCCACGCCCAAAGAATGGAGGACCGTCTGGCTGTGGGTCGAATCCGCAGCACCTTTCGGCGGCAGCTACGCGGCACTACGTAACACCGCCGATCAAAATTACTACGGCCATGCCGGCAACAAAATCTTCGGTGAATGCCGTGACGTTTTCAAGCGCCGCTGCTACGAATGCCACAAGAACACCGCCGACCGCAACGTCACGGGATTCCCCTTCAACTGGGGTCTACGCCGCGACAAGGAGCGTCAACTGGCAGGACGCCCCACCGGCAGCCATGAACGGATCATCTTGCCCAATGACCCCGCACGGATGTTCGACTCAGCGTTGCTCGTGAACTACACCCAGCCTGACTGTTCAAGCATCCTGCTCGCGCCGCTTGCCAAAGAGTCAGGCGGGTACGGGCGCTGCGGACGGACGGTCTTCAAGGACAAAAACGATCCTGACTATAAAAAGCTGATCGCCTCGATTGAAAGCGGCAAGGGCCTGTATGGCGCCCGTCCTCCGTGGGGAACTCCCGGCTGGAAACCCAACGCGCAATACGTGCGTGAAATGAAGCGCTTCGGCATTCTGCCCGAGACCTTCGACTTGACCAAAGACACACTCGATCCGTTCGCCACCGACCAGACTTACTGGCGTTCGCTCTGGCCACATCCGTAAACGGCGCACCCGAGAACGGCCGAGGCGGCTTTCACACTGCAGAAACCATGGGCACGAACCGGACCGAGAGATCGTTCTCACGCCTCACGTGATGGCCTTCACGCCTGATCAGCACGAGCCGCTGGTCCTCCATGACGTCACCCAAGGGCAGCAGCATGCGTCCGCCGTCAGCCAATTGCGCGACGAGCTCTTGCGGAATCGTCCCCGGTGCACACGTCGCGATAATCGCATCGAACGGGGCCGCCTCGAGCCAACCCGAATAGCCGTTCGCACAACGCACCTGAACGTCCCGGAAACCTTGCGCAGCCAGCACACGCCGCGCGTGTGCCGCCAGCTCCGGGACAAGCTCCAGCGACCATACCGACACACCCAGGGCCGCCAGAACCGCAGATTGATACCCCGAGCCCGTGCCGATTTCCAGCACATGTTCGCCTGGCTTCAATCCCAACCGCTGCGTCATGTAGGCAACGATGAACGGCTGAGAGATCGTAGCGCCCCACCCAATCGGAAAGGGGAAATCCCCATAGGCGATTAAGGGGTCGGGCACCTTTCCGGGAAAGAAAGCATGACGCCGAACGGAGGACAGAGCGGCGAGCACCCGCTCATCGGTCACACTCCGCTCGCGGAGGTCGTCCACCATGGCGATCCGATGGGCCGTCATGGCCTTTTCAATGCTCTCGGAAACAGGGAACCCAACTGGAATCTCTTCATGCATGACCGCACCGCCAATCCGGCAATCAAGCCTCGAAAATAATAGACAGCGGGGAACGACAAACGCTTCAGGTTTTACTTGCCGAGACGCGCGTCCGTTTCGGCCAACGTGAAACGTGTGCTGACCACCGAATGTTTTCGAGCATCGTCCCAATACTTCAAATAGGTGGTCGCCACGATCGTCCCATCCGGCAACAGTTCCAAGCCGGGATAGCCGAGGTCAAAAAGCTTGTGGCCGTGCAGCAGTTTGACCCGGTATTGGCCGGGCTTGCCCTCTTTGATGTCATTGTAGGTGCCAACCCAAGCCACAAAATGACCTTTGGTCGGCGATTCGGGAGCCTGGTCACGGAAGGCAATCACTAATCTCCCGTCCTTAGTCTGCACGCCCATATGACGGTCGCCGGTCAATCCCCACGACGTGTCTTTAGGGATCCCCCAGGTTGCACCTTCATCTTGACTGAACATCATCAGACTGTACCCCTTGTGCGTGTTCTCACGCAACAGCGCACACAGTTCGATTCCATCCGGCGAGCGGAACACAAAAGGCTCGCAGGGGTTTTTTCCCTCAACCTTTGCAATGACACGAGGTTCAGACCAGGTGAACCCGCCGTCCTTCGTCAGGCTCTGCATCACTTCGAGTGGCGCACGGTCTTGTCCATCCGGGCCGCGATGATAAAGTCCCAGATACGAGCCATCCTTGAGTCTCACGATACTGCTGAAGGTCATCACGCAACGGAACTTCTCGCCCAAGGGAGGCATCTCCTTCCACGTCTTGCCGCCGTCTTCGCTCATGATGCTCGGCATAGGCGCGCCAAAGCGTCCAATCCAAGCGGAGAAGACCCAGATACGTTCCCTGCCTTGCGGATCAGTCATGCGGTAGATGCTGGGGCAGTTCTCATGCTTTGAAAATCCGGGCGGCAACGAAGCGTCCAAACGTGTCCAGGTCTTACCGCCGTCTTCACTTCGCGCCATGGGGCCCGCCTTGCCACCGTGATTCACGCACCACACCGCAAAGATCGTCTTCCCGTCCGGCATGAGCACCGTGGTGGGATGCCCTTGGTAAATTTCGGGAGTGCCAGCCGCGATGACCGTCTGCCGTCCAGCCTCCTGTGACAAATCAACCACCGGCAGTTTCGCCTCCTCCCGCCACCTGGCTTTCATTGCTTCAGCCTTGTCCGCGCCCGTAACCGTTCCCGCCGCGCACAACGCGGCCATAATCAGTTTCATTGTCCTCATTTCCTTCTCCGTTCTTGTTTGATTTTCTTTGTTAAAAATATCTGCCCCGCACGGGAAAAAACATAACTTCCATCATTAAGGTACCGCATTTCCAGTCCAAACGCTATCGTCCGGCAGTGCATCAAGCGGTGCAAGACATCTGTAAACGGCCTCAGGACGGAAGGGGAACATTTTCTCAATCTCCGGAGTGAGATGAACACCGAGGCCAGGGGCACAAGGCGGGTGCAACGCTCCGTCCCTGATTTTAAGAGGTTCAGAAAAGAGCAGCTCCCTGAGTTCGAAACGGGGCATCGGCAACTCCGCCAAGTTAGCCCCGCCAGCAAAGGCGACATGATAATTGGCCAACATTCCCACACCGCCCCCCCAACAATGCACAACCGACTCAACGTTCATATTGCGGCACACCTGGAAGATGGCCAATGTCTGCAGCATTCCTCCCACAACGGTGGCATCCGGTTGCGCATAATCGTAGAATCCCAGACGGATCCTCCGGCAGAACTCCCGTGCCGTGGTTACAATCTCACCGCCCGCAATTTTGACGCCTGCCTGCGCGCGAAGCTGCGGATACCTTTCCAGATCATCCAAGCCTAGCGACTCTTCGAGAAAGGCGACCGTTTGATCGGTTCGGCGACGGACTCCCTGCATGAAGGCAAGCACCTCTTCCAAGCGCTGGCCCGGGCTCGAAAGATTCTGCACCCTATCAATGGCAACGGTCACACCATAGCGACTTGCGTGCTCCATCGTCCAGACGACCTTGCACAGCTCACCGGGCCGAGCACGTATTTTGAAGATACCAACACCCTGGTTAAACAACGCCGAAACTTCCTCAGCCATGTCGGCCGGGGAGGCGGAGTCTCCGCCACTGCCATACAGCTTAACGGGAACAGGATCAGTCGCACCAAGAAATCGCCACGCCGGAACTTGGAGATGCTTTGCGCTCGCATCCACGAGTGCGGTCTCGATCGCACTGATGGCATGTCGCGCAGCGCCCTCTTGACTCCAGTAATCACAGACAAGGCACATATCCTTGTACCGTTGTTGAATCTCTGTGGCTTCCCTCCCGATTAAATAGGGCGCAAGAAGTAAAACCAGATGCCTAAACACTTCAGGCGCGAAAACAGCCAAGTAGCCTTCTCCAAGCCCGGTGGTTCCGTCATCTAGGGTCACCTCCACTAAGCCGCACGTACGCAGGCCAACGGGAAGATGAAACCGCACTTCCAAGTTCTTGGAGGACGCGTAAGGCGCACTCAGCAATATCGGACGAACATTTGTGATAAGAGGCATGGCAATCAATCCGCAGGGGGCTCCGCATCAATATCCCCGATCCCAATCCACAACATTCAAAAGCGACTGTTGTGCCTGATAACGGGCGAGGTTTTTTCCGAAAAACCGAATCGTATCGGCGATTTCCTGATCGGATCCAGCCGACGTGTGCTGTGTAAGGAAGAGGCGCTCTACATCCCACAGAGCATCCTCTTTGGTCAAAGGCTCACTTTTTGTGACATCAAGAACGGCTCCGTCCAGCTGACCTGACTGGAGTGCAAGTCTGAGCGCCGGCTCATCCACAAGTGACCCGCGTCCGACATTCACAAAGAACGCACCCCGTTTCATTCGTCCGATCCTCTGCGCATCGATTAATCCCTTCGTCAAGGGCGTCTCCGGAAGCGCGGCGCAAACAATATCCGCCTGAGCGATGGCGACGTCAAGTTCAGCCAAAGAGTGAATGTCCCCCGTGGATCGGGCAAAGACGGTGAACGTACAACCAAAAGCGGATAACAAGGTGCGGATACGATTAGCAAGAGAACCATTGCCCAGCATCAACACCTGAGCGTTGCGTAAAACCCTGAGCTGCGGCCGCAGACGCAACTTCTGCCAGTCATGGCTTACCTGGAGTTGCATCAGTGGCCTGAATCCTCGGTAGTGAGCCAGAACACCCGCCAGAACAGTCTGCGCCACGGGTTCATCAAAAACACCCCGGAGATTCGTACAGGTGACCTTCTCACCTGACACAGACCAGTCCACGCCTCTGTAATCATCCACACCCACCGAAAGGAACTGTATCCACCTAAGGCGTTTGGCTTTCTTCAGAAGATCCTTGGAGACCGCACCCAAAACAACTTCCGCCTCAGAAAAAGCAATTTCGTCTTCGGGCTTAACCGCACCCGGCAATGCCATCCACAGCTCATGTCCTGCAGCAACCTCTTTTAGCAGGCATCGCTCGTTGTCATTCACAGCACTTTCAACGTAGATTTTCATTTGATAGTTGTCTCAGCCTCCGCCCGAACGACTAGGGGTTCATCGCTCAAAGGTATCCGGCAATCGTTCTAGCTATCCGCTCACCGTTTGATTTCCGACTGCGGAGGCATTGGTGCCTTCGCGGTGTCACGACCATCGGCCAACCACTCCAGATTGAACCGCGCGAGCGTTAGGCGATCACCCGCGAACCCACTTTTCATGGCGCGTCCGTAGAAGCAAAAGACTGTTCCGTCCGAAGCGACGGCGAGATCGCTATACATGCTCGGACCGGGCTCGATCGTCCGACTCACAGACCACGTCAGCCCGTTATCCCCGCTCATTTTTATGGAGAGGTTTTTACGATCGCGGTTCTTTCCCGGAACCGCTTTCCCGTCTGAACGGCTAAGGTTGTCCGGATTCGAAAAGAGCAGTCGGACCGGCTCTCCGTGCGCTGTCGCGGGATATCGCACGATGCTGCCCATGCAGATCGGCTCCAATAACGCGTCGTCGAAACGCGGCGCACTCCAGCCAGTGGCCCCGTCCGGGCTGATCGTTACCAAGCGCCGATGTTCTTTCGATTCATTTCGGATATTGAGCATGACGCGACCGTCTCCGAGTTCGACCGCCACCGCCTCATTCGGGTTGATCCACGTCGCGGTACATGGCGCAGCGATCTCGCCCGCCCGCCACGTCACGCCGCCGTCGTCGCTGAAAATCGTCGCTGTCACGGAAGGCCGATGGGCGTTGTCGCCCGTGGCGGTGGAAAGCCACACCGGCACCACGAGCCGTCCGCTCTTGAGCTGGATGCCGTGATCGGGACCCGTAGCGAGGACTTTCCAGTCGTACAACGAGCGAAACTTCTCACATGCAGAGGTGATCTCCACAGGCGTGCCCCACGTCACACCGTCATCCGTACTACGCATGTAGTAACAGCGCATGTACTCAACACAGAAAAGCCCATGTACCCTACCGTCTCGATCCGGAATCAGCACCGGGTTATTGTAGGTCACGTCATTGGTATTCACATCCTTCAGCCGGAGTGCGAACGGATTCTTTGAGAGAGGTCCCTTCACATCTGCAATCCGTTTAGGCTCATCAAAGGTTTCCCCATTATCGGTCGAGCGCCGCAACAGAATGTCGATTTTGTCCCAGTCGCCACCTTTTTTTCGCGCTTCGCACCAGACGAGCACGGAACCTTTGGCGGTAACCGCAACACCCGGAATATGATAAATCGCGTATCCTCCTTTACCCGCCTCAAAGAGGTCCGTTTTTTTCATGGACGGTTCAGTTGCACGATGCCTAGGAAGAGTCTCGGCTCCCCCTGTCAGCACACCCAAACAGAACATCGTCACAATGAGACCGAATCGCATTCTACACCTCCAACTACTATTAGCCTCTCGGTTGATTTACATGACCGCTGCATGTTGATTCAGACAAGCTTCACAGCGTCCATCCTGCGCGATAGTCGCGGCGGAGAAACACATTTGCGGAAGTGTCGTTTGTGACCTTCATGCCCGGGCCGTCCCAGAGCAGTTTCTTTTGGGCGCGGACGGAAACATTGCTCAACATACAGACTTCCGACAATAATCCAGCGTGATCAACGAAGTTCGATCCTGCTGGCGGTCCCCCGCGACAGGCGTCGACAAACTCCTTGTAGTGGCCCGGCGAGCGCGGCAAGGTCGGAGGCACTTTGCCGAACTCCCGCATGCGTGATTCAGGAATCAGCCGATGCCCCAACATCATGCCGGTGTCGCCCACATATAGCACACCGCCTCCCCACGGGCGCCCCTCCTCAAGCTCCGGAGGCCGAGGCGGGCGTAATCCGCCATCATACCAGTTTACAGTCACGAGTGGTTGCTCGCCACGCGCGGGAAACTCAAAGCGCGTCATCACGCCTTGCGGGTGCGTTTCGAGGTTCAGCTTGGTGGAGCACGCTTCCACATTGGCGGGATACCCCAACCGCAAGGCTTTAAATGCAGTGGACAGCATGTGGCAACCGAGGTCGCCGATCAGTCCCGTACCGAAGGCCCACCAATTTCTCCAACACCACGGGTGGTATTCCGGGTGATATGGCCTCTCGGGCGCGGGTCCGAGCCACAAGTCCCAGTCCAGCCCATCGGGCACAGGCGGCGTGTCGGTCGGCCGAGCCTCGTAGAGTGCGGTCCTCCAGAAACGCGCGCCGTAAGAGGCGTGGACCTCGCGCACGACCCCGATGGCTCCTGCCGCGATCAACTCGCACGTCACGCGCGCCTCGGCAGAGGCCTGACCGTGGTTTCCCAACTGCGTGGCGACACCCGCGACTCGCGCGGCCTCGGTCACCTGTCGGGTCTCGGAGACTGACCAAGCCAGAGGTTTCTCGCAATAGACATGCTTCTTGCGTTTCAGCGCAGCCATCGTGATCACTGCGTGCGTGTGGTCCGGCGTCGCGATCATCACGGCGTCCACATCTTCCTTCGCCAACAGCTCGCGATAGTCGGCATACGCGCGGCAGCCCCGATACTGTCCGGACGGTTTTTGTTTGGCGTAAAATTCGTCCACGGCCCGGCGTGCGGGCTCACGACCCGCGGTCTGGCCTTTCTTGCCCTGCGACCAGTTCCACGACAGGTAGCCGTCATTCTCGCGGCACACGTCACAGACTGCGACGACCTGTATCTCTGGGAACTCCAAGAAGGTCATTGTGTTCTGGAGACCTTGGCCGCCCACGCCAATGCACGCGAGCGTGGTTTTCGACCCCGGGGACACCTGACCGGACCCGCCGAGCACGTGACTGGGAAGGATTGTAAACGCCGAAGCCGCACCGCCCAGAAATGCCCGGCGAGAAAAGGGAACGGGGACGGATTTCTGTTTTACACGCATCATATCATGCCTTTCATTACTGATACCCCATCCGTTGTCAAAGTCCATAGAGAAAATCGCCTCGAGTCTGTTTCCCGACAGAGCCCCCACCGGAAACTTCTGTGGCATGCACCGCTGCCGCCAAGCGGGCCGAATCAAGCGTCCCCTGTCGGAGGTGCTCGAAAGCATCCTGCCAAAGAATCCGGACCTCCTCACTGAGCGGCTCGCCGGGATGTGCGTCATAGTCGCCGAAATACCCTTTTGTGCCGAAGTACAACACAGCGGGTATCCACGCTTCTTTGCCGCTGACATCTATATCGTTAAAGAATGTGACCATCGACCTCCTTAAACACAGCTCTCTGACCAGACGATCGCTATCCAGCGACGCGGGTGTCAACCCGTCGTGTTTGGCCAACGCGACGGCCAATCCGGCGGCCTCTCCGGTCTGCATAAAAACAGGCTCCAGCCGCGCACCACCCCAAGCAACATGCGTCGCGCCAAAGTTGACCGGCACAAGGAGATTATCCACGCCTTTGGGCAACAAGCTTCTGTAAGGAATCTGGCCCGGCCAAGTTTCGAACCAAAGCATGAATTTGCCTTCGTGAAGACTGCCAGGAACCTCCTGCCAGCTACAGGGATGTGAATCGAGATACCATTCGGTGACTCCGATACTGTCCACATGAACCGGCGCGCGCATCGTACCTCGAGCAAGCTTCGAGTCATATTCCGTGAGTATCGTTCGCGCGTCCAACCTGCGCCCTTCGCGTACATACATCTCATAAGGTCGCCCCCCATTATCTGCGAATTCGTCTTTCGCCAAACCATATCGGAGCCACTGCACACGTTCCGCTTCAGGGATGGAGGCGTCATTCTGGAGGAAGAAAAGCCCGGATATCGATATTGTCCACAGTTGGTCCATCACCTGGCGACGCATACGCCAATCGCCTTCGACATAGTCTTGATGCGGACCTACCAGCTGCGGCCGGTTCCAGAATATCTTTCGATTTGGGGAGGTGGGTTGACTAACACAGCCCAGTACAAGACCCGCGATGAGCTCACGGTCATAACCCGCAGGCTTCACAACCGGCAAACGGTTGGCCGGATCAAATGAGAGCGTGGGTCTGTAGTTGAACGCCTGCACGCAACGGTCACCCTCGCCGGTACTGGCACCGGCAATTATTTCCTGATACCCCGGAAACTTACGAAGGTTCAGCCGCCTGTACGCCTGATCTTCGCGCTCGCTGATCGTTGCCGGACGTTGATCGGTTTTTCGCATGAAGAGTTTGCCGGCGTGTGGCTCGGCGAATTCGCTCCTCGCCTCACGTCCGACACGATAAGCCACCTTGGCCAGCGGCATCAAGTCACCTTCATACGAACAATCCGCAAAAACGGCAGCGGCAACAGACAGGGTCTTGAGACCCTCGTACTCCCTGAATGTGACCGAGCGGATCAACGTGTTCTCACGTCTCACAGCAACCGGGATATACCCCTTCAGCAAGGTGATGTGCGGTTCCCGAGTAACCAACGCCGTCAGGATTTTTTCCGCCACATGCGGTTCGAACCTGCCATTTGCAAAATGCGCCGGACCTGGCAAGGACTCCTGATATTGCTCAGATTTCTCACCGTAGGTGTTCCGATAATAGTCTAATAACGCCTGCCTCACCTCGTCATACAAAGGGGACCGTTTGCCCTCGTAAGAGGTGTCCCACACATTGAGCCCGTTGGAAAGCATGCCGCCAATGTGCTGCGTCCGGTTAACAAGCAAGACGCTCAGGCCTTCACGTGCCGCCCGCACCGCCATCGCAATTCCGCCCGGTGTCGCTTCGACAACCACCAGGTCGTACTGACCCTCCATGAAACCGCACTTACCAACGTCCGTCGCGCAACCCGCCACCGCCAACAACGCAGCGGCCACGACACGTTTGATCCCTGAGACCTGCGTTTCACACAGTTTCATAAACGGTTGCCTTTTTTCTGCTCTTCAACAAACTGCATGGCATAAAGCTTTGTGTTCCGCATCGTCACCTGCACGCGAACGGGCCGCCCCACCAGCGCATGAACGCTCGAACCTTTTTTCCATTGTATCACATGATCGGTGTCATCGGAATTAATGACCTCGCAATCCGTTGCCGCGAAACCCGCGATCTCCGTGCCGTCGGCATCAAGAATGGCGACTTTTGCGCTGCCAGAACCCCGCGTGTCAAGATTCAGGCAGAGCTGGTTTCCCGTAAAAGTCAGTGGTTTGGTGGTTAGAATTCCGCCCGAATACGCGCTGTCCATGGAAACAAATCCATCGAGGCGCTGGGTCGCCACGTAAATACCGCCGCGGTCTTTCTTCATCCACTCAGCGCTGTTCTCAGGATCCCTCTCCCACACATCCGGCCGACCGTGCGTATGCGGCCACCCGATGAAATACTGATGTATCCACCTCCCCCGCCGCACCATGCCGTGGACCATGCTGACCAGCCGCAGATCAAGTCCGTCATGGTATCCCGGCGCCACATATGGCTGTCGCCAACGGTTCCAGGATATCCCATTTGAGCTGGCGGCAAACTGCACTTCGAAATGGCCGTCATTGCCGCTAACCGCTCGCGATTTCCACTCCGGTCCCTTGAACTTGAAATAGGTGGCCGGAAAGGCAAAGTACGTGTTTGGCGCAAACGGATACGGCATAGCGGTGCTGGTATAGATATCCAAGTTTTCAGGATCTGTTTCATCGGCCGCCAGCACGATCGGCAATTCTCTGCAGAGCGTCGGCGTCTTGTCATTGCCCCAGACGAAATACGAGGGAACCGAACGGTCGTACGGCCACGGTTTTTCGATGTCTTCCATGGCGACCCGACAAACCTCGCGTCGCCTCTGATCTTGATCCCACGCCCGCAGATACGCGACATACGTCTGCAACCGCTCGTCCCAAAATGCCGCGTGCTGGCTATCAGGCACAAAAGGCAAAACACGTTCTTCACCCCTCACCCAGTGTATCCCGTCCGGCGACGACACCACATAAACGCCGCCCGTAGCGGGATCTTCCATTCCAAACGCACCCAACAAACGGTACCGTTTCTCCTTGGGCGCGTGAGGGTCGAGGAACACGGCACCGTCGAATGACGTGATCGACAACAGATTGTTTTCCTTACTCCCATTAAATGCCTTAATCCCGAGCACGGGCCGTTCCCAGTTGAAACCGTCTTTACTTTTCGCCAAACAAAAGTGCCTCACTTTCTTTCCGTCGTAGCTATAACTGCCGTAATACAACAGGAGTGCGCCGCCCGTATCAATTACGCTGGCATAGAAGATGAACCCCAGCGTCTCCCAAGGTTGATCCGGCTTCAGCACACGGCGAATATCCTGCGGCGGATTCATTGTCCGCGTGACATCCCGCGTCAGAGCCGCATCCACCAGATGATCATCCAGAAAAAGTTGGCGGTCGCAGCCGACCGGAGTTCCCCCGGAAACCGAGGATACGTTACCCGTGACGAAGGCATAATACGCGCACTCCGCGAAAAAACACTCGGCCATGTTCAGTTTCTCATACTCGTAATGAGTGATCGCCCGCCCGATTTCCCCCCGGTCGAAGTTTCCTCCCGCCAACACAACAATCGCAGCGGCTGCGAGCGGATTCCGCATGAACCGAACCTCATACCCCTTCCGTTCCCCAAGTCTTGTTTTGTCTCCGGTCCGCGACAGCCGGAGCGCCTCCTCCTGCGTTTTTTGGGGAAACCATTCGGGATAACCCGCACGCCAGTTCGCGTGCCCGAAGACTTTCTTGTCATTGTTGTCGAACTGCCGATACGTACCAACAGCCGCGAATGCGTTCGTCGCATTCACGGCGAGCCCTGCACGATAGCACTTCCGGAAAGCCTCGTCCGTCTCCATCTCAGCCAGTTTCGCCAAAGCGCCCTGCGATCCCACGTAGATCCATAGCTGCGTTTCATCGATATGCGGAATTGCCTCGCGGTCAAAAGGATATCCAAGAGCACAGATCTCAACCCGCGTTATGTCCGACTTCTCCGGCCGCTCAGCAAGGGCTGCACGGTAACGCTGAAGCCAGATATCGTCACGCGTCACATCGAACATAGCCCGCAGCAGGTAGAGGTAGCGGACCGCATCGCGGAACAGGTGACCGCGAAAACCGCCGCGGAAATCGCCCTTGAACGCACCATCGCACGGGCACCGCCAGCCGGTCTTCTCCAAGACGTTCGCCACCTCGCACATCTTGCCCACGATCCGATGCCGCTCTGCGGCATCGGGAAGGCCGCTCATTGCATACGCGTGTAAACCGTAAAACCAAGGATGCGTCTGGTCATCGGAACCAAGTGGATAATGGCATTTTCCGTCCGACCCCGTACCTCTGGCGATAAAGCCAGGCACATCGGAGACCGAGGCGCACAGCAATAATCCCTGCGCAAGCCGCCGCGCCTGCTCTTTGTCTGCGGGATTCCCACTACGGCGGGCACGTTCGCAAGCGGCCGGCAAATACAGCCCCGTAAACATTGGCCCGTTCTCGATCGGGCTCCACCAACCAATGGCATTCGGCTTCCCTAGCGCGCAGTCTTCGGGAGTCGGGACCTCTCCGACATAATCATGGATCAGTCCATTCGCACCGACGAACTTACCCCACAACACTGCGTGCACGTTTTCCACTGCCAGCGAAACATCGTTCTGCGGCCATTCAGCAGCAGCCGCATCTTGGCCGCAAACTTCGATGGCCAGTATTCCCGTTATTAATAATGCCAAGGTACCAGACTTTTTTTTCATTTGAACTCAATTTTCGGTTATCGAGATTCGCTTTCCAACGACGCTCCGTGTACCCCAGCGCTTAACGGAAGGCTCACTTCTGATTCAGCATCAGCGCGTTAAACCACGTTTCCGCGATCTTGTCCAACCCGGCCCGTGTGGGATGCACGCCGTCTGCCGAAATGTCTTCCAACGAGAGCGCCGCGTGCATATCCACAAAGCGGATGCGATGGCCCTGCGCCTTCAGCGACTCGACTTGCGCGGGAAGCGACGCGTTATATGCAGACACCTGCTGCCAGCCATGCCTCGGTGCTTTCTGTGGCGTGATGCTGGCCACGAACAGCAAGCCTTTGAAGTGATCACAAAACGTTCGGAGCAAAAAGTCGCGCGCCTGAGTATCGAACCCGTTCGCCCCGGACATGAGCAAGACAATATCAGGCTTGTTTCGCTCCAAAGCTTCGATAATACCGGGAACCCTGATCTCCTTAACCCCTTTGGCATCAAGAATCTCTTTGGGAGTCGGAACAACGCCGCCTGTAAGAATGGACTTGTTACTGAATCCAGCCAGCCCGTGATGCCGCGGCGAAAAGGATGAATCCACGACCCCGTTAGTCCCATAGGACCAGTAGTCCAACTCACCCACGAATTCGAAAGCAATGCCGGCTCCGAGCAACTTGTCCTGGAGCGTTTTACGCCATCCGCCCCCCAATGGATTTGCTAACTTTTCCGTTCCCAGATAGGAGCCCCGTGTGATCGAGTCGCCCACCGGCATGACACGCAGGGGATGCTTGACACCCGCATCACGGCTTGCCGACTCTGACGACAAGGTCGAAGACACGGTTAGGCCGCAAAGCAGTACAAAAAAACATACCGACTTCTTCATTATTCATCCTTATGCTCAAAGCATCCGGGAATGCGTTATCGCTGCGAAACCTTCACCGTAGCAGGGCATCAATCACGAAAGAGGATGCCGATGCCAGCGTTCACGAAACAATTATACACACCTCAGGTGTTCCGCACACCGCCAAAGCCCCACCTCAGGCCTTCGGTTAACGTTTTGGCCTAAGCTCGTCCAGCCTAAACCGTGTGCTGACCACCGAGTGGCGGCGGTCATCGTCCCAGTACTTGGTATAGGTGGTCGCAATGATCGTTCCGTCCGGCAGGACTTCCATACCCGGATAGCCCGTGTCCGTATTCGCCCAGCCATAGCCATCCTTGGGGCTGCCATAGTGGTGCAAAAGTTTAATGCGGAACTGTCCCGGCCGCACGAGGCGGATGTCGTCGTAAGTACCAACCCACGCCACAAACTGACCGTAGGTGGAACTACCGATAGCTCGATCGCGGAAGGCGATCACCCAACGCCCATCAGGGGTCTGCACGCCTTCGTGCCGGTCGCCCGTTAAACCCCACGACGTGTCTTCCGGTACAGTCCAAGTCTCACCCTCGTCCCGGCTAAAGCACATCAGGCTGCGTCCCTTATGGAAATTCTCGCGGATCAGACAGCAAATCTCGTTACCGTCTGGCGAACGCAGCACGAAGGGCTCGCAAAGGTCTTTGCCCGCTTGGTTCGCGATCACGCGCGGCTGCGACCACGTCAGCCCGCCGTCTGCCGTCAAGGACATCACGACGCACTGTCCTTTGCCCTCCACACCCATCTGGCCAAAAGCCGCCGTGCGTCCGTCCTTCAGTTGAATCATTCCCGTGAACGGCATGCCGCACCGGAACCCCAGTGGAGGCAGCTCTTGCCAGGACTTACCGCCATCCTCGCTCATCAGACGGTCGATGCCGCGCGAACTGGTGAAAACCCACAGACGTTCCTTACCCGCGGGATCGACAATACGGTAGATGCTCGGACAATTCCGATGCTTACTGAATCCCGGCGGCAGCGTGTCGTCCAGCCGCGTCCAGGTCCTTCCTGCATCGTCACTCCGAGCCATGGGCCCTGCGTGCCCGCCGTGCCCGATACACCACACGGCAAACATAGTCCGGTTGTCCGGCATGAGCAACGTGGTCGGATGCCCCTGATAAATCTCTTTGGTGCCGGCTGCGATCACCGTCTGCCGTTTGCGCCCATGAGAGATATCGGCGAGCGGCAATTCGTCACGGAACGTTTTCTTGATCTCAACGGGACGTTCGCCGTCCGGCGTGCGCCTAGCCAGCAGTGCGACATCGCGCGGGCTCAGAATGCCCTCATACATCCGCACATCGCTCAGCAATCCATGATACGGGCGATTGCCGGAAGAGGCCGTGTTGCCCAGCACACCTCTACCTGGCTTCAACGGAGCAGCCAAAAAAGGTGATTTTCCTGCCGAGCAGGGAAGTCTCCGCCCATTGACGTAAAAGACCGGGGCATTGGTTTTATCGCACGCGCACGTCACAGCAACATGCGCCCAGACACCGGTGGACAGCACTGCGCCCGATCCGCTCCAACTGCCCGCACCTTTTTCGCCGGGATGACAGCCGAAGACCAATGACAACACCCCTGGCTCATTTTCCGTCAGATGCAGATAGCAGCCGGGGATCTCGAACACGCGCGGATAGGGCTTGTCGCCAGAGCCCATGTCTGTGACCCTGATCCAAGCCGCAGCAGAAAGATTCGTGACCGTAGGGGATTCAAACGTCGCCGCCGCGTCTCGGCCACCGAAAAAACGTACGGCATTCCCGCTTGCGCCAGCGCCGGTTTTCGCACCTGTACTCAGCGTGGCGGAACGCCCGTTCCCTGAAGCATCCGCCACGACGGCAACTCCACCGGCCTCGTTCATCGGCCAATGCCCGAGCAGGCGCGCCTGCGAATGCGCACACCCCGACAGCAGACCCATACCAGCCGTAAGCCACGCTTGTAAACATATCGATCTCATAGCCATGGTTCTCCGGGTCAAAGCCCTTTTCCGTTCAAAAGCGCCCAGAAACCGCCGCCGAAGCGAACGACTCGGCAGCGCCTGCAGCATTCGTCCATTTCAAACCTGACACCCCTTTGCCGTCTGCACCACCGGTCCAGACGAGTTCGACACCAAGCGTATACACAGAAACCATGACCAAAAACATTCCTGATCAGAAGAATAAAACCTCGCATGAACACCTCTGATGAGCGTTAGTACTATAACAAGTCGCGTGAATTTCCGCGTACAAGATTTTGTCATTGTTGTTTATTAACCACGCTTATGCCCTCCCTGATCTTGAGCCTCCGCTCAAGTCGTGGTATGTTTTCAACGTAAGTATCAAAACAGAAGGATTTCTTGATGAACAGTTGGCTCATGGGATTTACGCCGACGCTGCTGGCGCTGTCGTCTGTCGCCATTGTCCGTGGAGGGGCCACTTGCCGCACATACTGGTTGGCGTGGTGTGGCTTGGCGGCAACCCTTGTCGGCGATTATTTTCTGGCTATCAAAGGTGCTCCCCTACATACCGTGGAGTTCCTGTACGGCGTTGCAGGCTTTTCGGTTGCACAAGGTTGCTGGATCGCCTTCTTGCGGTGTCACGCTTCTTGCAGCCCGCGTGTGGCATTTGGCCTTCTGTTCAGCATTGGCATCCTTTTCGCGGCACGCGTCATACCGGCGTTACAGTCGGTCCGCGTGTTGTGTGCGTTGGGCGGATATGCGCTACTTTCGATCACAAGCGTGTCGTTTGCGTGCGGCACGCACCGCCTCTCAGACGCTTGGCGCTACGGGCTCTGCACGTTATTTTTATCTGATGCCCTGATTCTGTTCGGCCAGGTTCTCCGCGTGCCTTACGCGTCCCGTTTAGTCGGCGCCACCTACCTGCTGAGCCTTCTGTTAATTGCTATCGCGATCATGCGATGTGACCGTTGCCCTCGCCCGCTGAGACGACTTCACCAGCTCAAATATTCGCCCTACGCGATCTTCATCGGCGGAGGAATCGCGTTTGCACTCTTTCTGATCGCGATGATTTTCTATCCCGGCACGTTTTACAATCCTTGCATGCGCATGCTGAGCGTGTTGGGAAGAACGCGGTTAAACGGAATCGATTATCCAGCCTGCCACTACCTGTTTACTATCGGACTCTCGATCAGCGCACTCGCGGCCGCCCGTTTTTTTCCGGCACTGGCCTGCTTCGTCAAAGGGGACCAACATAAAGCGTGGCTTTTATGGGGTGGCGCGATTAACGCAGCCGGATTGCTGGCGATCGCGTTTGTTCCGGAAAACATCAACGGATACTGCCACAACCTCGGCTGTTTCGCCGCCGTGGGGGGCGGCGCGCTGGTCCTGTTTCAGTTGACATCCGGACGGTCCAATCCCCGCGTGTCGAAAGTTGTCCGCTGGAGTTGGCTGGCGTGGTGTCTTCTGTTGGTGACTGTCTTCGAACTGTTCCTGCTATGCCATCGCTTCAAACTGCTACCGTTCGCTCCGTATGTGCCAACCTGCCAGAAGCTCCTGATCCTGACCTTCGCCGCATGGCTGTCCTATTATGCCGTCACCCTCTTCTCGCTGACCCGGAAGCGGTCTTGCCGTGCGGCCGCAAGGAGCGGTATACTTCCGCCATGAGAAAGCCGGTCTGCACATTGCCCTTTGAATACGACGACACGCCTGAACGGCGCGTCCTGAATCTGGAGTATGATGGCATCCCGTGTATCCCGGCCCTCGGACATAGCCACTACACAAAAAGCCGTCCGAGTGTTTCAGAGCATCTGCATCCCGGCTGCCTCGAAATAACCCTCTGCATGCGCGGCTCGCTGGTTTTTGAGTGCGGCAGCACGGCCCACCGTCTGCTCCCGGGCAACGTGCTGGTAACCCAGCCCGACGAGTGGCACCGCCTTTCCACCAACCCAAAGGGTCTGGTCATGTACTGGCTCTTTTTCCGCCTCGAGCCGAAGCACCGACCTGTCCTGCACCTGCCTCCTGCTGAATCCGATGCCCTGTGCCAAATCCTGCGCACACTTCCGCGCAGCCTCTTCAGGGGCAGTGACCGCCTGCGCATCGCCTTTCAGCGCCTCTTCAAAATCCACGACGAAGTTGCTCCCGGCTTCTTCCGCAGCCTCGCCATGCGCGGCGCGGTCCTCGACCTCCTTTTGGCCCTCATCGAGACCGCGCAAGCCGAACCGGAACACCCCGGGGATGACAGGATCGCCCGCCTCATCGAAACGATGCGAGAACATCCCGAACGCGACTATCCCGTCGATCATCTGACGCGCGAAGCCGCCCTGTCCGAAAGCCGGCTGAATACACGTTTCAAGCAACTTACCGGGCTCCCCCCCTATACTTTCCTTCTGGCCTGCCGAATGCGTGCCGCGCAACAGCTTCTCCGCGAAAGCGACGACCCGGTCACCGACATCGCGCAAGCGCTCGGCTTTTCATCTTCCCAACATTTCGCCATGCATTTCAAACGCGAATTCGGCCTTACGCCAAGCGCCTGGCGCGGCGGACAAACTTCCGTCATCCGTACGGGCAAGCAGGGGCAACAGTCCTTATGCTGAACCGGAAAACTTTTAATCACGTTATGCCATTTATGACAAGTTGGGCGTTTTCTTTCTGTTTTCCCGTCTGTATGCTGACCCTCACAGCTGTGCCGGTACTCGCCGACCTCGCAGCCGATGCCTACCGCGAGGCGCGCATGCAACTGGCCGGACGCCGCTACGCCGAAGCTGCCGCTAGTTTTGAAACCGCAACGACCACAACCAACACAGCCGCAGCCGCAGCCGCATGGTTCGGGCGCGGCGAGGCGCTCTACGCAATGAAGCGATGGGGCGCCGCCAGCGCAGCCTATGACGCCCTCTTAAAAATTTATCCCACCAGTCCGCTTGCGCCCCAAGCCCTTTACGCCCGAGGCTTTTCGGAACAGCAGGCCGGCCAACTGCCGCAAGCGCTTAAAACCTTCACCGCTTTCAAGCAACAATACCCGACAAACCCGCTGGCTCCAGCCTGTTCAGCCTCCATTGACATGCTCACGCAAATGATGAAAGCGCAAGCCAAACAACAAACTCTCGCGTCCATCACCCGTGAACTGGCGGCCATCAACACGGCGGTCCGCGCTGAGAACTTCGAGGAGGCTCGCTCCGCTGCGGAACGATTCCTGAAGGTTCATCCCGAGCATTCACAAAACGCCGAGCTGCGTTACCTCAGCGCCACCTGCATGTACCGATCACGGGATTATATTCACGCTGCGGAAGCCTACCGCACCTTTCTCGATCATCACCCGCAACATGGTCGGGCCTCCGAAGCCCGCAGCCAATTGGCGAGCAGCCTGTTTCAAGCGGGACGCTATGAGGAGGCGCGTGCCCTCTACGAGCGAATGGCGGAGGAAACCTCTGATCCGCAGGAGGAAGCGCGTTCAACCCTCGCGGCCGGCGATTGCGATGCCGCCCAAAAGAGATGGGAGGCGGCAGAGCGCGCCTATCTTAGCGTTGAGGTCCTGCAGGGCAGCGAAAACTTGCGCCCCGTCGCACTCAGACGCCTCGCTGACCTGTACGACAAGATGGAGCAACCCGAAAAAGCCCGTCGCACGCGCGACGATCTGCGCCGCCGCTATCCGAACGAGTGACTTCTTTTATCCGCCGGCAATCACCTTCCACCTGCTCCGTTTTCACCCGCCGTCCGCTCCAAGCGGCATTTTCGTGCCAGATCAAGAGGATTACGAAGAACAAAATCAGCCATGTCCGCCCGAGTCGTTTCGTACAACACCCGCCGACCTTCGCGGATCAGAGCGAGTGCCTCCAGGTACTGGTTGTCGTTTGTATTCGTGAACCCCTTCAAACAGGGACTCAACTCTGGACGCGTAAAATTGATTCCTGTTCCAGCCTCTGGGCCGTCCACGGCTCCTCTGGATTTCACCGTGACGCCCGCCCCCGTGAGAGCGGCGAGGCGATCGATCTGGGCATCGTTCAGCGGGCATCGTCCGTACGGATTGTTCGGGAAATTTGAGGCGTATGTTCCATAGTATGAGGTGTTGAGGTCAATCCATGTCACGATCCGATCAAGCGCCTCCCGTGTCAACTTTAGACCCTTGTGTCCGCTCCGAATCACGTCCACCAGCCGGCTGCGGCAAGCGCCCCACGCGTAGGGGGGCAACACCTCAGGCGGACCGTCGTCCACGGCTTTGATCCATTCTTTCGTCTTTCCGGGTTTGTCAGGATACCAGCGCAGTGGAGAGCGTTTCCTGATTTCAATGAACGAAACATTGAACACCATTCCCAGATCGCCGCACAGGTTGAAGGCCTTCTCGCCTTTTTTTCCATAGTCGTGACATTTCACGCAGTACGCGTCGAATACAGGTTGTACCTCGGTGAGGTAGTTGAAATCGCGCTCCGGCCCGTACCACGGCTTTAACCGATTCGGTGCGCGACGCAATGCCAGAGGCACCGCACCGGTCTGCGGGGGTTGCGAATCGTACCGGTTCTCGTGGCAACCGGTACAGCCCGTATGTTCTCCCGGCTGCAGGGAGGTGCCACTGCGCATGGACTGCACCATCAAGCCCTCCGCGTCCAGCGCCTGAAAAAAAATGAAGCGCTCGGCGGGCATTTCGAAATAGACCGACCCGTCAGCCTCCACCGGCACGTCGCCAAGGATCCGCTTACTGCTCGTGCAGTTATAATTCATGGCTGGGCGCTGAAAGGTGTCCGCCTCCCAGAGCGGCCCAGTCCAGAACCGTTTGGCTGGCGCCTCGACCACCCGCAACGTCTTGATCGTGCCGCGCGGTACACGCTCCATACCCGTACCCTTGTAAACGTCGGTCACATAAAACGTTCCGGTCTTCGCCGCGAGGTCAACCTGCTCAGGGATGACCGGAGGGCACGGACGCGGCATCAGCGGCAACGGGTCGAAACAGCCCAGCCCGTCCGTGTGCAGCAGACTCTCTTCGCCAAGCGTGCTCAACAGATATATTCCCGTCCGCTCGCTATTCGGCTCAACCATGCGCACGCAAAGAACATGCTTCTCATCCAGCGGATATGGATCCTCATACTTAATCGGCAACCGCGCGAAGCTGTCGATTTGCCCCACCACGGGATGTCGCAGGCCCCTTCCGTCGCCATATTCGGTCCGGTTCGCAAGAAGGTGTGCGACGTCTTTCGGCCACGCATGCAGAACCGGTTCCACGCCGTCGAGTCCGCGCCTGCGGTCGAGGATCACGATCGCGCCCCATGGCCGGTCATGGCACGCGCCGAACGTACACACTACCCGGTCGGCGTAGAAGCCTCCGTCCGCTTTCGGCAGCGCCCGCGCGTCGAAGATCGCGCCCGGCGACCAGGCGTTGTTGCCGTAGAAAAGCGTGGGAGATCTTCCGTCCGGCTGCATGGTCCACAGCCCGAACGACGGTCCGAAATGCCGATCCACATATTCCCATCGGTCATACAAGATACGCCCGTCCGGCATCATGGAGGGACGCGACTCATAGAGCGTGTTACGTCCGAGCTGCCGGACATTCGTTCCGTCGGCATTCATCACGAACAAATTGGCCTGGATGTGCCGATTGCAGCCGCAATACTTGGGATCACGCGTTGCAGAAAAAACGATACGCCCATCCGGCAAATAGGCGGGATCCATGTCCGCGGCATCCGCCCGCACCGTGAGTTGCCGCAGTCTTGAACCGTCCGCGCACATCTCGAAGATGTGAAAATTCTCATCCTGTTTCCGTCGCATCGCGAAGAGCAGACGCGTGCCGTCGCAGGAGACCTCCAAGTCGCGGATCAAACCCTGAGGCTGGTCCAGCAGAGTTGCGGTTTTTTGGTTGTCCGCGAAATCCACGGTGCGGATCGCCGCGCCCATGCGTGTGTTCTTCGCGCTGACCTCTCCAACCTCAAAGTCAGTGCCCGTGTTGTGATGATCCGGCGCATACTGCTGCCGCACGACATAGACGACCTTGTGCTGCCTCAGAACCGGATGGATCGGTCCTGCAGCAGCTGCAATACATAACGGCAAGATTGATAACGTCAAGACGCACCGAAACATGCCAAGCTCCCCTTTTCTGTCACAGCGATTCTCCAACCCTGCTCCCATATGGAGCGATAAACTTTAGAACCGTTTTCAAGCGACCTACTGAGGCAAGCCAACATCTACGCTTCCCCATACAGGCATTTCATACGATCACTGCTTTTTTCTTAGCCAGGCGATCATTCATGTTCACCCTTACTCCGTTCTACCCGTTATGTCCATTCACCTCTTCGACCACACCTGTTCAAACCGTCTCCGGGTTTCGGGTCCGCCTTGGTCGAACACTTGAAAATCCGCCAGAGTGAAGGTCTTACCTTCGGTTTTCATCTTCACGTATTTTCGGATATTGTCGATCTCGATCTCCGCCAATCTGGCACGTTTTTCCTCGAAATACAGGTAAGTTGCCTTGGCCTGGGGCTCCCATGTGTTCGCCTCGGTGTACGAGCCGCAGAAGGGCACACAGAGGTCGATCCAGCAGGCCACCCGCTCTTTCTCCGCCTGCGACAACTTCACGCCATTGTGGCCCGGCTCCAAATGCTTCATCAGCGCGCTTTTGGCCGCGCCCGCGAAGTACGGCGGCAAGAGCGACGGCCGACTCTGCGCGTTGATCCAGTTGACCACCGGGCCGCCGTGCCCAAATTTCGTCAAATTTAAATACGACGCCGTGAACGCGCGATGCGCGTCCTGCGAGGCATCGCCGTTGTTCGGGCACTGCGCGTACGAGTAGGGCAACACGTCGCCCTTGAGGCTGAAGGGCGCGGCTCGCGAGGACGCTCGCCCTCCAGCGTCGGCGGCTGATAGGGAGGGCGAACGTCCCCGTGAGCCGACCTCCGACTTCAGACCATCGTGGCACCGGACGCAGTGCCGGTCCCAGATCGGCTGGATCTCGCGAACATAGCTAAAGCCCTCCGGCTCGCCGAAACCGTCCGGGCTGTTGACCGTCAGGAACGCCTTTACCGCGGAGTGTTCCGACAGAGAGAGGTCGGTGATCGGATTCCGCGTGCCGTAATGCGCGGAGAAGAGGTCGAACGGCGTTAGCCTTCGCACGCCCTTGCGCATGGCCAGGGCCGGCGTCGGCGTCGGCGACTCGTTTTTGCTCTCATGGCACCCCACGCACGCCTGCGACTCACCCGGCTGGAGCGTTGACCAGCTCCGCATGGTCTGCACCACGTAGCCTTTTTCGTCCAACAACTGGAAGTAGACCGGGATCCGGGCGGGCACCTCGAAATACGCCGAGCCGTCCTCCTCCACCGGCACCGTGCCGAGCACATGCTTCACGTCCCAGCTCCCGTTGTTGATCGACGGCGGCGTCCTCGAGTGCGACCGCCCCGCCTCGCCGATGTTGGAATTGTAGTAGGCGTCAGCCGCGCGGTATTCGATGGCCACCACGCGCAGCGTCTTGACCGTGCCTCGCGGCACGCCCTCCATCGCCTGGCCCGTGTGCACGTCCTGCACATAGTATGTGCCCATGGTTTTCGTGTAGTCCACCTGCGAAGGCTTCAGCTGCGGCACCGGGCGTGAAAGCACCGGCACCGACTGGGCGCACTGTGTCGTCGGGTCATAGGCCAGCAGCTCGCGCCGCCCGTCTTCGGTCATGAAGTAGATGCCGAAAGGCACCGGCACCTCCGCCCGCTGGGGGTACGGCGTGCCCTCAGGGCAGTAGGTCACCAGATAGTGCCGCTCATCGAAGGCGTACGGATATTGGAACGCCTCACCGACGCTGCCGGAATGATCGTTCCGCTCCGCCGCAGCCTGCCTGCGGGGTGCGAGATACTCGATGCCGGCTGCCTCCTGCGTACCCTTGCTGCGGTCCACCATGATCAGCTTGCCTTTCTGCATGGTGTGGTGTCCCGACGCGATCGCGATAACCTTCTGCGTGCCGGGGATATTCCGCGCGTGGAGGATCGAGGTCGGAAACCACGAGTTACCCCCATAGAACTCCGCCTGCGCCGTGCCGTCGAAGTTCATCACCATCAGCGGCTGCGGAAAGATTTGCCCCCGGTCGTTGTACTCCCAGCGCGTGTACGTGACGCGCCCGTCATCGAGCGTCTGCGGGTAATTGGTGTGGACCTGATCATAGCCGAGGCGCCTCATAAAGCGCCCCTCGCCATCACAGGTGTAGATGTTAGAGACATACTGCCGCCAGCAGTCGGTATTCTGGATGCAGCGCGAAGAAACAAACACGATATCGCCATTCGGCAGCCAGCACGGCTCGATATCCGAAACGCCCAATCCGAAAGTGAGTTGCTTCACACGTCGCGAGGCCAAGTCCATCACATACAAGTGATAATCGTCGTTTGTATCGTTGCGACGCATGGAGAATAAAACCCGGGCACCATCGTACGAAACCGCAGGGTCACGGATGATCCCCGTCGGCATGTCGAGCAGCGTTTTCATACTCACGTCGCCCGCCTCTCCAAGGCTCAGCAGATTCAGGCTCGAGCCCATGCGATAGTCCGGATTCCGCTCGCGGTACTGCTCGTCGGTCAAATGCTCAGTCCACGCGTAATGCACCACGCCGCTCAGGAAATAGTGCTTCGTGAAAACGATCTGAGACGCCCGTTTCGCCAACGCTGAGAGCCGTTGGACACGCCGTTTCTCGCATGCCCGGGAGTACAGCCTGGCCCAGCGCGAATCGCTTCCCGGCACATGCTGCAACATCATTCGCTCCTTCTCGAGCTCGCCGTCGGCACACTCCACAAGCGCCTTGGCAACCATGCGGCTTTCAATCTCGCAAGAGGTTGTGCCGGAGAAGCAATTCGTGTGTGCCAGACCGTAATCCTGATAGATCCAATCCTTTAGCCTGCGTGCGTCGGGACAGGGGGCCGTCCGGTTTCGCCCGCTTTGCGCGAATTCCCGCTCGGCAACGACAAAGCGGTCCTCGTCAGGGAGCGACGACAGGATTTCGCCCGTTCCCGTCACCATCTTGCGCGCACCTGCTCCATCCTTGATGGCCACACGCAATTCCGCGATCTGATAATTGAAATGGATGGGCCCGGATTCATAGCTGGAGAGTATTTTCAGCTCAAGGACATTGAGCTTCCGCGGCGCGAAACGGATGACGTAGCTCGCGCCAGCGGAGACCGAGGGAATGCCATATTTCATTCCCAGCAGTTCAATTTCTCGCGGCAGGTAACAGCCTTCACCTGCACGCGACAGCAATTCGACGCCGTCGACCTCGAATTCGCCGCCCAAGTCAATTGCCAGCGTTCCCGTGACCGGCGGAGAACCTTTCGGCGGACGCGCTTTCGTTTCGTCACCCGTCCTCGTGTCGTCCAGCAGACATGCGAAGGTGTCAGGATTGCCGTCGAGCATCATCTCAGCCGTATAGACCGTCGTTGTCATGCCGTTCGATCCGATCACGGGCATATATGGCTCGTTGGAAACCGCAGCGATCCGCAGCATTCCTGCCTGCACCGATACCGCACCCAGCAACAACATACTCACCATTCCACTGCGCATATGATTACCCGTTCCGAAACTTACAGGTGTGAAACCTGAACCTCTTCAACCCTTTTCTCTCTTACGCCTTCCAACCAAGCGAGACGGAGATTCTCTTGGCCGTGTCTTGGATCTGCGGCCCCAACACTTTCGTGATATCTTTATTACGGTAGTGCACTGTCAGAACCGTCGTGCCAATCGCGGCAGCCACGCGTCCGGTGTAATCGTAAACCGGAGCAGCGTAACACAGTCCGCCCTCCATGTACTCCTCCTCGTCCAGCGCGTAACCCTGTTTCCGCACGTTCTCCATGTCCGCCAGAAATTGTTTCCGGTCCGTGTGCGTGACATCGGTGAGTTTCTTCAGTCCCCGTGCGACGCAACGCTCGCACATCTCCGGATCGCCATAGGCCAACAGAACCTTACCCGCAGACGCCGCATGCGGCCAATAGTGTTCACCCACGCGTCCGCCAAGGTGAATATTGCGTGTCCCTTCGTGGTGAATCAAATACATTACCATGTCGTCGTGCATCACCCCGAGATACACGCATTCGCCCAACTCCTTCCAAAGCGCGCGTAGCGGTTCTTGTGCCGCCGTCACCACGTCCATGCGGGTGACCGGAATCGACGCGTACCTGAACGGAACCAGCGAAACGACGTATTTCGGCCCCTCGCCCTGCTCAGTTACCCAGCCTTTCGCCACCAGCGTCTTCAGGCACCGGAACACCATGTGCTTGTTGCAGCCCGTCAGCTGTGCCAGTTCCGCAACACCCAAACCGTCCACTGACTCGCACATGGCCATCAGAACATCGATCCCGGCCCTGAGCCCAGGCACGTCATACGCCGTTTCATTTTTTAACATGTAACAACGTTACACTAATAAGACGATTGCGTCAAACCGCCTTCCCGTGCGATTTGCTTCTTTCTCTCCTTCGTGTCCTTGCGCCTTTGTGCTAAACTTCGCGCCTTTCAAACTCATGGGCACCCCATCCACACTCCTTGTCCGGTGGCTAGACTCCCATTTGCACTCCTAGCACCTCACTCCAAATTCCTCTTTATTTCTATGGCACTAATTTCTCTACGCGATGTGAGCATTCAGTTCGGCGGGCCCGCCTTGCTTGACGCCGTCAGTTTCAGCATCGAGCCGGGCGACCGAGCCTGCATCACCGGGCGCAACGGAGAAGGAAAATCCACGCTCTTGAAAATCATCGCGGGGCTGATCCATCCCGACTCCGGCGAAATCATCCGTCAGCCCGGCCTGCGAGTGGCCTACCTCACGCAGGACGTTCCCGGCGACCTCGAAGGCACGGTCGCCGAGGTTGTCGAGGAGGGCATCGACTCTGCGGCACACCATGCCCATCACCCCGGAGCGGCCCTCTTCCTGACCCAGCTAGGTCTCGACGGTAACGTGTTGTTCAACACGCTTTCTGGCGGAATGCGCCGTCGCGCGCTGTTGGCCCGCGCGTTGATTTCCGAACCGCACCTGCTCTTGCTCGACGAACCTACCAATCACCTCGACATTGAGTCGATCGAGTGGGTGGAGACCTTCCTGCAGAAAAGCCGTTGCGCATGCCTTTTCGTCACACATGATCGCGCTTTTCTGAAACGCGTCGCGATCAAGGTGCTGGATCTTGACCGCGGCCAACTTGCGGGCTGGGACTGCGACTACGCCACTTTTGTGCAACGGAAACAGGACCTTCTCAGCGATGAGGCGGTGTTCTGGGAACGTAAGACAAAGAAACTCGCACAAGAGGAGGCCTGGATCCGCCGCGGCGTCAAAGCACGCACCACACGTAACGAGGGCCGAGTGGCCGCACTCCTCAAGTTGCGAGAGGAGTTCAACCAGCGCCGTACGCAGTCCGGCGTCAGCCGCCTGCAACTCGACGCGGGCGAAGCCTCTGGCGAACAGGTGCTGAAAGTCAAGAATGTCACCTTCGCCTACCCCGGCGCAGAGCCAATCATCCGAGACTTCACAGCCAAAGTCCTGCGCGGCGAACGCATCGGCATCATAGGCCCCAACGGATCCGGCAAGACCACCCTGCTCAACCTGCTGTGCGGCCGTTTAGCGCCCGATACAGGCAGCGTCATAGCTGGCGCACGCGTTCAACTGGCCTTCTTCGACCAGCTCCGCGCCCAACTCGACCTCGAGGCGAGCGTGATCCACAATCTGGCGGACGATAAGGACGAAGTCGTGGTCGGCGGCGTGCGTAAACATGTCTACGGGTATCTAGAAGATTTCCTCTTCACCTCCGACCGAGCCCGCACTCCTGTAAAAGCACTTTCGGGCGGCGAGCGAGCGAGGCTGCTACTCGCCAAACTTTTTCTCCAGCCAGGAAACCTGTTGGTCATGGACGAGCCGACGAACGACCTCGACGTCGAGACACTCGAACTGCTCGAAGAGCAATTACTTAATTACACCGGCACGCTTCTTTTGGTGAGTCATGACCGGACTTTCCTCGATAACGTCGTCACCAGCACGTTCGTGCTTGACGGCAGCGGCAATGTCGGCCTCTACCCCGGCGGCTATGCCGATTGGCTACGCCAGCGGCCCGCGACAGCCACGCCCCGTCCTCAAGCCTCTGTCGTTCGCTCTCCGTCATTCCGCACGACGGCTTCACAGCGCAAAGCCGACCGCCTCAACCATAAGGAGCTGCGTGACCGGCAAGAATTGCCCGGTCTGATCGAGAAGCTCGAAGGCGAGATCGCAGCTCTGCACGCCACCCTGTGCGACGTGACCCTCTACCAGAAATCACCCGCCACAGTCGACGCCGCCAAAGCCAGATTGCCGCAAGCCGAGGCAGATCTCGAAACCGCCTTCGCACGATGGGCAGAGATCGAGGAGCGTGCCGCGCGTTGCGGCGCTTGAAGCCACCGCGCATTTCTGGCACAATAAAAACAAATGGTCAGAGCAGGTTCTGTCATCACAATTGAAGCGCGTGCCAAGATCAACCTGACCTTGGAGATCTTGGGCAAACGGCCTGACGGTTATCACGAGCTGCGCAGTATCGTGATGCCGGTCAGTTTGACAGATACGATTACGCTTACTTCCACCTATGCCCAGACCGCCATGACCATTACGGTCAGCCCGGGCGTTGACCTCACCAAGATCGGTGCGGTTGACAAAAACCTGGCTTTCCGCGCGGCGCGGCTCATGCAGGAAAGTTATCGCGTCAACGCGGGAGCGCGCATCCACATCCACAAGCGCATTCCGATCGGCGGCGGGCTGGGGGGCGGAAGCGCGGACGCCGCGGGCGTGATTATGGGGCTCGACAAACTCTGGCAGTTGCACCGTCCCCTTGAAGAATTGATGGTGTTGGGGGCAGAATTAGGCAGCGACGTGCCGGCTCTGGTCCATGGCGGAGCGGTGTTGATGGAGGGCCGGGGCGAGCGCGTGAGAGGCCTTTTCGACGACGATGCGCCTACCTTGTGCGAGGGCTTCTGGCTGGTGATCGCCAACCCCGGCCTGATGTGTTCCACGCCTGATGTTTTCAAGAAATGGAGAGGAGGCTTGACTGCGGGCCCCTCCATTCTCCATAATATGGCCTCTTCTATCCGAACCAGCGACGTGTCAGCTGCGGCGGAGGCGCTTCACAACGGACTGCAACCGGCGGTTTACGAGAATTATCCCGGTGTTGCTCAAATAGCCACGCAACTTCAAGAGGCGGGGTGTTTGGGTGTTTTGCTCTCCGGAAGCGGCGCTTCCGTATTCGGCTTAGCACGGGATGAGGCCCACGGACAGGAGATAGGCCGGAAGTTGGGCTCTGGCCTATGGCACGTTTTGGTGCGTACCTGCCCGGTGGTGTAATGGCAGCACAAGAGACTTTGACTCTCTCAGAGGTGGTTCGAATCCACCCCGGGCAACCAGTTTTATTTTTTGGACGGTTTTGTTTGAACACGCGGAAGGCGCGGAAAAGACCATGATCGTATTTTCTGGAACAGCGAACCTGCCTCTGGCGGAAAAGATGATGTCGTATCTCGGCGGACGGCTGGGGGACATCAACATCCGACGCTTCCCGGACGGCGAGACGCACGTTAAGATCGTTGATAATGTTCGCGGCATGGACGTCTATATGGTGCAGCCGATCTGCACGCAGCCGAACGAGATGCTGATGGAACTGCTCATCATGATTGATGCTGCACGTCGCGGCTCGGCCTCGCGCATTACAGCGGTGCTCCCCTACTATGGCTATGCGCGTCAAGACCGCAAGGACCAGCCACGCGTGCCGATCACCGCGAAACTAGTGGCCAACCTGCTGGTGGCCGCCGGAGCCAATCGCGTGCTGACGATGGACCTGCACGCCCAGCAAATCCAAGGATTTTTTGATATTCCCGTCGACCACCTGCACGCCGCGCCGGTAATGGTGAAGTACCTGCGCGAAATGAAGCTCAATAAGCCGCTCGTCGTGTCGCCCGATACCGGAGGGGCAAAAGCGGCTTACGCTTATTCGCAAATGCTGGGCACGGGCCTGGCAATTGTGGCGAAGCAGCGTTTGGGAGATGCGGAAGTGGACGCCTTTAGCGTCGTTGGAGACGTGAAAGGGTGTGACGTGATCATGGTCGATGACATGACCACGACCTGCGGCACGCTGTGTGCTGCAGCGAAGATCCTGAAGGAGCAAGGGGCCGCGTCCGTACGGGCGGCGGTCACCCATATACCCCTGACGGAAAAAGGCGTACAGCGTCTGAAAGCTGATACCGGGCTCACAGAGCTGGTGGTGACGGACACGGTCCCCTTACGGGACGATCTGAGCATCGCCGAACTGCCGATCAAGCTGACCGTGCTGTCCGTTTCCGAGCTGCTGGGCGAGGCGGTACGCAGAATCCACAATGACCAGTCCGTGAGTTCGCTGTTCAGGTACTGAGCGGCGGACCAGCGGGCGAAGGACAAGCCTGTAGCAACATGCGGCCGATGCGGTGATCCGGCCCCCTCCGAAAGATGGGTTGATCTTTCGGCTCCGGGGCAATGTTGATCCGCGTTTGACTGCGTGTGGCTTTGGCATTTAGTGACAGAGGAAAAGAAATGGCGAACGAAAAGATCAAAATGAAAACCGAGCCGCGTACGGAACAGGGTTCCTGTGCGGCCAGCCGTTTGCGCCGCGCAGGGAGCGTTCCCGCCGCGGTGAACCGGATCGGAGGCGGCACGACGTTGGTGAAATTTGACGCGCATGATTTTAAAGCCATGCTGCGCCACCATGCCAGCGAGCAGATGCTCGTCACGCTCGAACTGGAAGGACAGGAGCTCCCCACGCTCATGCGCGAGGTGCAGTATGATGTGATGACGGGATATCCGATTCACGCGGACTTCAGCGAGGTGTCGCTGACCAAGAAGATCCGTGTTTCGATCCCGGTGCACGTGGTTGGCGAACCCGAGGGCGTCAAAGTCGAGGGCGGCATTCTTCAGCAGATGCTCCGCTCGGTCGATGTCGACTGCCTGCCGATGGACATCGTCGAGCATTTCGATGTGGATGTCTCAGGGCTCAAGCTGGATCAGTCGCTCTTCGTGCATGACCTGCATCTGGGCGACAAGTATACGCTCTTCACGGGCAAGGATGTGGCAATCGCCACGGTGGCAGCACCTGAGGAAGAAGTCGCCGCGACACCCGCAGAAGGCGCAGCCGAAGCTGCCGCCGGAACACCCGAAGTGATCATCAAGGGCAAGAAGGAGGAGGGTGCCGCCGAAGGCGCCGCCGCACCTGCTGCCGGCAAGGCACCCGCCGCCGCCAAGGCACCCGCCGCCAAAAAGTAACTCGGAGGGCACGACCGCGTGAAAATGATTGCGGGACTGGGCAACCCCGGCGACGCGTATGCGAACACACCGCACAATGTCGGTTTCGATGTTGTCGACCTGTTGGCACTACGCTTAGAAGCCGGATGGAAGAACAGTTCCGGCTTTCATGCACGTGTGGCCCGCACCACCTGCGCAGGCGAAACGCTGCTGCTGGCAAAGCCTCAGACCTTTATGAATCTGAGCGGAACCAGCGTGGCACCCCTGTTGCGGTATTACGGTGGAGCCCCGAGTGACCTCACGGTGATCCTTGATGATGCAGACTTGCCGCTGGGCAAATTGCGCATACGGGCGTCGGGAGGAAGCGGGGGACACCGCGGACTGGCCTCGATCATCGAGGCACTGGGAACCGAAACGTTTCCGAGAGTCCGACTGGGTGTGGGACGCGAAGAGCGGGGCGGCTTGGTTAGTCACGTGCTCGGTAAGTTTGACGGAGACCGTCAAAGCCTTGTCCGCACGATGATCGAGACGGCCGCCGACGCGGCGCAGTGCCTGACCACAAACGGTTTGAATGAAGCGATGAACCGGTACAACGGCTGGAGTGCCGAAGAGGCTCTGCCCGAAGATCGGAAGTGAGAACATCATGAAAAAATACGATGGCTTGTATATCTTCGCCAGCTCGGCGAAAGACGACGTTTTGGAAAAACAGATCGACAAGGCGCGCGGCGAAATCACGCGCCTGTCAGGAAACGTGTTGAGCACCGACCTGCTCGGGAAGAAAACGTTCGCGCGCCCACTGCATAAGCGCGACAATGGCGTGTATGTGAAGATCCGCTTCGAGCTGGATCCCGCTCAGATCCCGACGCTCATCGGGCGCTATCACCTGTCCGAGGACGTCTTCCGCGTACAGATCCTAGCAGTTGACGAGCGCCGCGAGGCGGTCTTGGCCAATCAGGCACAAGTGCAGAAGACCCGTGAGGCGGCACGCGCCGCCGCAGCGGAAAAAGAGGCGGCAAATCAGAGCACGCAGGAGGCGTAAGCCTGACTGCGCATGTTAAGGACGGTGGATTATGGCTTCTTTCAACAAAGTGATCCTCATGGGAAATCTCACACGAGATCCGGAGCTCAAAACGGCTCCCTCCGGTTCAAAAGTCGCTGATCTCGGATTGGCGGTTTCTGAAAGCTGGCGGGATAAGACCACCGGCGAGAACCGTGAGGTTGTCTGCTTTGTTGATGTGACAGTCTGGAATCGGTTGGCGGAACTGTGTCAACAGTATCTGAAAAAAGGCAGCCCTGTTCTTGTCGAAGGCCGCCTTCAGATGGACGAGTGGAAAAACCAGCAGGGGGAAAAGCGCAGCAAGTTGCGTGTGCGGGCTGATACGGTCAAATTTCTGGGCACGGCCCAGAAACGTGACGGTCAGGAAACCGCGCCTCATGGCAACGGCTCGCACGCCGCTCCTGCGATAAACGCCCCAGCCCCCGCAGTCGCTGATGCCCCGTTCCACGAAGACGCGGGGGATCTCTCGCAAGATGAGGAACACCTGCCGTTCTAACGACACGAGATAGAAAAAAAGGAATTACGCTTATGGCCATGCAAAGAAGAAACAGCAGCAGCAATAGCAGCAGCAACAGACCGGACCGGGAAAGCCGCGATCGCGACAATCTCCCCCTCCGTAAACGCACGCGGGCGCTCGACCCGAACGACATTGTGGATGTAAATGATGTCGAGTTTCTGCGCCGGTTCATCACCGAATACGGCAAAATCGTTCCGGCACGCCTTACGGGCGTCACGGCTGCCCAACAAAGGCAGATCAAGCAGGGCGTGCGTCGCGCCCGTAACATGGGCTTGCTGGCATAGCCCGGAGAGGACCACAACATTATGGCTACAGAAATTCTTTTGTTGTCGGATGTCGAGAACCTCGGTAAAGCAGGGGATGTCGTCAAAGTTGCGGACGGCTACGCCCGCAACTACCTGCTGCCGAAGGATCTTGGGGCACCCGTCTCGCAGCACGCTCTCCGTCGCCTCGAGAAGCTGCGCAAGGAGCGCGAGGAACTTTCCCGCATCCAGATGACCGAGGCCAAGAGTAAAGCCGCCAAACTGGCTAATGTCTTAGTCACTATCCGCGCCAAGACGGTCGACGGCACGCGCCTCTACGGCTCGGTCGCGGCAGGTGATATTGTCGCCGCCCTCGAGGAAGGCAACAAGATCACCGTGGACAAAGCCCAAGTGCAATTGGACGAGCCGCTCAAAGAGACCGGCACGTTCGACGTTGCAGTCAAACTGCATCCTGAACTGACCTGCACCATCAAGGTGTGTATTGTCGAAGGTTAACGTTTGTGATCCCCGCGTCCCCATTGGGACGCGGGGATTTTATTCCCCTGCCCCAACGCGCGCCTTTTTTGAGACGCGGTTGCCTATTGTAAACTGTCGAACCACTCACCCATGCCGCGCCAAGCCACACCCTCCCCTGCGGCACCCTCCCTGCGGGTCCCACCGCACAGCACCGAAGCGGAACGAGGCGTTTTGGGCTCCGTTCTTTTAGATGCAGCCAGCGACAGCCGAGTGTTGGATCTTTGCACTGAAAACGGAATCACCCCCGAATCTTTTTTTTCGCCCGCGAACCGGCTGCTCTTCGAGACTCTCATCGAGATGTCTCACGCGGCTCTTACCATCGATCCTCTCACGCTCAACGAGCGGCTGCGCACTCTGAATCGACTCGATGATATCGGAGGAACGGCCTATATTCAGGCGCTCATCGACGAGACCCCCACCGCCGCCCACGCCGAATATTACATCAATATTGTCCGGCAGAAACACCTGTTGCGCTCTGTCATATCTTGCGCCCGGGATGCGGAGCGCCGCTGTTTCGACGAAGCCGTCAGCGCGGACCTCATTCTCGGCGAGGTTGAACAGCAGTTTCTCGGTATCGCCGACCGCCGCGACGGCACGGGGCTCTCCTGGCCGCAGGCCATCAACAACACGATGGGCCACATCGACCGGCTCTTCTCCCTAGGCCCCGGTGCAGTCTCCGGTCTGCCGACAGGGTTCGCAAATTTAGACAAAAAGCTCAAGGGGCTCCGCAACGGTGAAATGCTCGTTCTCGCCGCGCGACCTTCCATGGGAAAGACCTCTCTCGCCATGAACATCGCCGAGTGCGTCTCACTCGGGAAGGACATTTACGGGCGTCCTATGAAAGGGGACAATGCGCGTCCGCACCCGGTCGCGGTTTTCTCACTCGAGATGTCCACCGAATCCCTTGCCATGCGTATGCTGTGCGGGTTCGCGGGCGTGCCCGGTTTTCAGATCGACCAGGGACTCATCAACCCCAAGAAGATCAACCAACAACTTACCCGCGCCGCCTCGGAACTGGGCAAATCCCCAATCTACGTGGATGATACGGGCGGCCTCGATGTCATGGATATGCGTGCCCGAGCCCGCCGCATGAAAAAACGTTACAAAATCGAACTGATCGTCATCGATTACCTCCAACTCTGTAACTGCCGCGAATTCGCTAAACAGGGCCGTCAGATCGAGACCTCCCAAATCTCCGGCCAGATTAAGGCGATGGCCAAGGAACTCAATTTACCGGTTCTTGTGTTGAGTCAGCTCAGCCGCGCGCCTGAGCAGCGCGGCGATAAGACCAACAAACCCAAGCTCTCCGATCTTCGCGACTCCGGCGCGATCGAGCAGGACGCCGACGTGGCCCTATTGCTGCGCCGCCCGTGCAAAGCCCAAGGCGACCCTGAATTCGAGGACAAACGCCTCGCCATTGTCGACGTCGCCAAACACCGCAACGGCCCTACAGGCGAGGTACGCCTCGACTTCGACGACGGGCTCACCCGCTTCGGAGACCGCGCCGACCAGGGAGGCGATACGGACGGACTCGACCCCGACACCGCTCCTGATAACGCCGCAGGCTTTTGATTGCGCGTCAAACAGCCTGTGTTCACTTGAACAAATACGCCGGCCTTGTTATTTTTCTTACTTGTTTTCCATCCTATCATGCGTAAACCTGTTAGAAAAGCTCCTCTCACCCAACGCCTGAGCCCACAATGGCTCATGGCTCTCGGTTTCCTGTCCGCCATCCTTTCCGGCACGTTCCTGCTAACACTCCCTGCTGCGAATACCAACGGCCAAGGATTGGCCCCCGTAACAGCCCTCTTCACGGCCACGAGCGCCACATGCGTCACAGGCCTTTCCGTCATCGATATCGGGTCGGAACTCACCCGTTTCGGCCAGTTTGTCGTCCTCGCCCTCATCCAGCTCGGGGGACTTGGCATCACCACCTTCGGCACCTTCATGCTGGTAATCGTCGGCCGCCGCCTCAGTGTGCAAAGCGAATTCGTCCTGATGAATTCATACGGCATCGAGGAAGTCAACGACCTTCGCTCCCTGCTGCGCTGGACCATGGGGCTTACCTTTTTCATTGAAGGCGTCGGCGCGTTCCTGCTTTGGACACGTTACCTGATCCACGGCTCGGAAATGGGCTCACCTTCCGACATGTGGACGCCGATCTATTACGCGATTTTCCATTCTGTCAGCGCCTTCTGTAATGCGGGTTTCTCCCTTCACCGCGACAATCTGATCCCCTTCCGGAACGATCCCTTCTACCTCGGAGTCATTGATCTGCTCATCGTCCTCGGAGGGTTGGGATTCCTCGTGCTCTACAATCTCATCACCACCAAATTCTGGCGCCGCAACCTCAAGACGCGCGGACGCGTCACGCTCCACTCCAAAATCGCCCTCTCCGCCACGCTCCTGCTGATCGCCTTCGGGACGATCGCTTTCTTGTGGCAAGAGAGGGATAACACGCTCAAAGCCATGCCGCTCGACGGGAAGATCGTCTGTTCGCTCTTCCAATCCATAACTCCACGTACCGCCGGATTCAATGTCGTCGACATGGGGCAGATCAAGGATGTCACCCGTTTTACAACCTCTCTGCTGATGGTTGTCGGCGGATCTCCCGGTTCCTCAGCCGGCGGCGTCAAGACCACTACGATGGTCGTACTCATCATGACGATCTTAGCCATGTGCAAGAGCCGCAACGAGACGGTCATTTTATCCAGGACCGTCCCTTATACGATTGTCCGCGAGGCTCTAACCATCTTCATTCTCGCCATCTCGCTGATCCTGACCGCCTTCGGCATCCTTCTCTGGACCGAAGCACCCTTGAAACCGGATGACGCCTCGAAACTGATCTTCGAAACCATTTCCGCCGCCGCAACGGCCGGTCTTTCCATCAATCACACGCCGTCATTGTCTACGGCGGGCCGATGGGTTATCATACTCTGTATGTTCGTGGGGCGTCTCGGCCCGCTGGCCGTGGCGCTCATGATCGGAACCCGCGACGAAACCCAACGAATCCGCTATCCTGAGGAAGAAATCGTTGTCGGCTAAGACCCCTATATCCTATAACGCTTAACCTGTCATTCTCATGATCAAACATTCCGACACCCTCTGCGTCCAAGAAGGCTGGCAACCCAAGAACGGCGAGCCCCGCGTTCTCCCCATCTTCCAAAGCACCACGTTCAAGTACGACAGCAGCGAACACGTAGGCGACCTTTTCGACCTCAAGGTTCCCGGCCACTTCTACACGCGCCTCAGCAACCCTACCGCCGAAGCCGTGGAGAAGAAGATGTCCGCGTTAGATGGCGGTGTCGGAGCCCTGATGACTTCCTCAGGACAAGCCGCCTCGCTTATCGCCATCTTGAATCTATGCAACAGCGGCGACCACTTCATCGCTTCGGGGTCACTCTATGGCGGCACTACCAATCTGTTCAATGTGACGTTAAAGAAACTCGGTATCGCGGTCACCTTCGTGGATCCCTATGCCTCCGAAACGGAGATTCAAGCCGCATTCCAGCCCAACACCCGCGCGGTTTTTGGCGAAACCATTGCCAATCCGGCACTGACGGTCCTGGACATCGAAAAGTTCGCCCATGCGGCACATGCTCATGGTGTCCCCCTGGTCGTCGACAACACCTTTCCCACACCGATCCTGTGCCGCCCCATCGATTTCGGCGCGGATATCGTCACCTACTCCACCTCGAAATATCTCGATGGCCATGCCGTCGCCCTCGGCGGCATGATCGTGGACAGCGGCCGTTTTGACTGGAAGGCCAGTGGCAAATTCCCCGGCCTCACCGAGCCCGACCCCTCTTATCACGGGCTGATCTATACCGAAGCCTTCGGCACCGCCGCGTTCATCGTCAAGGCACGGGTCCAACTCATGCGCGACCTCGGAAGTGCCCCGGCGCCTTTAAACGCCTTTTTGCTCAACCTCGGCATGGAGACGCTCCATCTGCGCATGGAGCGCCACTGTCGTAACGCTGAAGCCGTTGCGGCGTTTCTCGCCAGACACCCAGCCGTCGCATGGGTCAATTATCCGAGTCTACCCTCGTCAAAGGACGCATCCCTCGTCAAGAAGTACCTGCCTCGCGGCACTTGCGGCGTCATCTCCGTCGGCATCAAAGGCGGACGCCAAAACGCGGTCCGCTTTATGGATAGGCTCAAGCTTGCAGCAATCGTTGTGCATGTGGCCGACGCCCGTACAGGCGTGCTCCATCCCGCCAGCACCACCCACCGCCAACTCACCGACGAGCAACTCGCAGCCGCCGGCATCAGCCCGGAACTCGTGAGACTCTCAGTCGGCATCGAGCACCCGGACGACATCATCGCCGACCTCGAACAAGCCCTCTCTTAAGGCACGGGAAGCCGTGCCCCAACCGATCCCTAAACCCGGAAATCAAGCATGAAACGTATCGGCATCATCGGCGCAGGCCGTTTCGGCGCCTCGCTTGCGGAAAGTCTCGCGGAGCGCGGTGCGGAAGTTCTGTTGATCGACAAGAACCGTGAGATTATTCAAGAGTTCTCTGAGTTTGTGACAAAAGCCGTGGAGGGCGATGCGTCGAACTCGCGCACATTGGAGGATGCTGGGTTTAAAGAGTGCGACGTTGTGGTCATCGCCATCGGCAGCAATCTCGAGGGAAGCATTATGGCCACCGTGAACTGTAAGGAACTCGGCGTACCGACGGTGGTGGCCAAGGCCAACTCCGATATACATGGCAAAATCCTCAAACGTGTCGGTGCTGATGTGGTGGTTTATCCTAACCGCGACCGCGCTCAACGCCTCGCACGCACCCTGCTATCGAAAGGCTCTGTAGACCTCTTCGAGATTTCCGACGGTTTCAGCATCGCCGAAATCGACGTACCTGAATCGCTGAAAAACAAGAGCCTCGCCGAAGCCGAAGTCCGCAAGAATTTCGGTATTACCGTGCTATGCGTCCGCCGTCTTGCCGAAGATCCCACCCAGCCGCGCGTCATCATCCTTCCCTCTGCGGACGAAGTCATTCTGCCGGACGACAAGCTTCTCGTCTTTGGGCTAGACAAACTGATCGATACTATCGCCCAAGACACCTAGGGAAAGTGTGACCGTGATTCAGTACCGCTTTCTTTTCGGTCCTGTTCATTCGCGCCGCTACGGACGCTCGCTCGGTGTTGATCTCTCAATACCCAAAACCTGCACGCTCGACTGCCGCTTTTGCCAACTTGGAACCACGGCCCAGACCACAGTCACCCGCACCGACAAGCCGCCCATCGCGGATATCCTCGACGAGTTGCGCCACTGGTTGTCTTCTGGACAAATCCTAGACTTTATCACTGCCAGCGGTTCCGGCGAACCCACGCTGCACTTAAACTTCGGCGACCTCTTCCGTTTTACACGCGCCGAGACTCCCTGCCGTTCGCTTCTGCTTTCCAACGGGACCCTTTTCCATCTGTCAGAAGTCCGCCGCGACGCGGCCCTCGCAGATGTAGTCAAGGTCTCGCTGCACGCATGGGACCAAGCCTCCTTCGAACGCGTCACGAGACCCCACCCTTCGCTCCGGTTTGAAGCCATCGTCGACGGCTACCGCACTTTCCGCCAACAGTTCACCGGACGCCTCGATCTGGAAGTTTTCATCATTCCAGGCATCAATGACACCGAAGAACAGGCGCAACGCATCTCCGACCTCGCACAGTCCTTCAACCCCGACGCCATCACGCTGAACACCGCCGTGCGTCCGCCCGCCGACAGCAGCATCACCATCTGTTCACCAGAACGAATGCGTGCCCTCACCACACTGTTCGGTCCTGCCGCACACGAAGGCGGCGCAGAACCCAAGACTGCGACCGTTGAGCTGACTGAATCGGCCCTTATCGCCCTCGTCAGCCGCCACCCCGTTTCGATCACCTCCCTTGCCGCCACTTTTCATAAAACCGAAAGCGAGATGCGTGCGTTTCTCGACCCTCTTGCCTACCGTCAGAGGCTACTGCTTTTCGAGTCGCAAAACGTCCTGTTCGCCGGCCCCCGCACAAGTGAGCGATAGGCACTGCTTTTTCACCATGGAATGCGTCTTCTCATTACGCAGAGAGAACCCATACAGCTTTTCCAGAAGGCACAAGACAGAGAACCAACATGAAGGCCCCTATGCGCTCGCCCCTAATTCTTTTCCCCATACTTCTAGCAACGCTGTTGTTGGCCCTGCCTGGGAGATGTCAGCCCACACACCTGGCGGCTGAACCGCTCGGCCTCGTGGTCAGCAACGGCGTTCTCGTCCTGAACGGAGTCCCCTACCGCGGCATCGGCGCTAACTATTTCAGCCTTTTCAGCCGAACCCTCAAGGTCCCGACTGACCGCTCCTATGAAACCGGCCTTCGCGAGCTCTCGGAGGCGGGCATCCCGTTCGTGCGATTCATGGCGTGCGGCTTCTGGCCATCGGATTGGAACCTTTACCTTAATGACAAGACTGGGTACTTTGCGAGGCTCGACGAAGTCGTTCGCTGCGCCGAGACCCACAGAATTGGACTCATCCCCTCACTTTTCTGGAACATGTCAACGGTTCCGGACCTTGCGGGAGAACCCATCGACCAAATCGGGAACCCGGAAAGCAAGACGCTCGCTTTCATGCGACAGTACACGCGTGAAGTCGTCACCCGTTACCGCACCTCACCAACCATCTGGGGCTGGGAATTCGGCAACGAATACGCGCTGCACGCCGATCTGCCGAACGCAGACAAGTGCCGACCGCCCGTTTGGCCCACGTTGAAAACCGCCCTGCAGCGCACCTGTCATGACGAACTCTCGTCAATGGCCATGCTCACAGCCTTTGCCGTTTTTGCGGAAACCGTACGCTCGCTCGACCCCTACCGCATGCTGATCACCGGAAACTCCCTGCCCCGTCCCAGCGCCTATCACAATACTCATGAAAAGAGTTGGAAAACGGACTCACCTGCCCAGTTCGAATCCATTCTCCTGCGCGACAACCCCAACCCGTTCGACACGCTGTGCGTTCACGTTTATCCCAATCAGAAAAAGGAGGATGTCTTCCCAGATGGCGCCACCAACCTGAACACACTGATTGCCAAACTCCAAACCCATTCCCTGAAAAACAAAAAACCTCTTTTCATCGGCGAATTCGGTTCATCCGCAACCTTGAATCCTGATGATGAAAAGGCCCGTTTTGAGGAACTAGTATCTGCCATCGAAACCAACGATGTCCCTCTCTCAGCCTTATGGGTTTTCGACCACGCGCAACAGGATAAAGAGTGGAATGTGACCGTTACGAACAGCCGCGCCTACATGCTCCAACGCATCGCCGCGGCCAACCGCTCCATAACACGTGCCGTTCATTCCTCATCCGGCAACAAGCGTTAGTAGCACTTGATTGAACCTGAGACGCGAACCAAGCTGCAGTAGCCCACACCTCGCATACAAAAAATGCGGCGCGCCTGCCTGAAAACATGTCCCCGTTTTTGATTGCCGGTCCGTTTGATTTCTTTTACGCTATCGGCATGAAACTGAAAAACGGGAAAGGTGACAAAGGGCAAGATGAGAGACTGGTTCGTGTAACCGAGTTTATCCGCGCCTCACTTAATGAGACGCCCGATTACAATCAACTGGCCCAGCTCGCCGACCTTTCCTATTGTCAACTGTTCCGTCTGTTCAAGTGTCACCTTGGGATTTCTCCTCAGCATTATATTGAACGGCAGCGTATCAGTTATGCAAAGAAACTGCTTGCGCTCCCCCATCTGAGCATCAAGGAGATTGCCGTACAGGTGGGGTTTCTCAACCAACTCTATTTCTCTCGGCGTTTCCAGAAAGCCACAGGTCTATCGCCTTCACAATACCGGCAGAACTTATGGAACGACCCGGAAAAGGCTCTGCACCCATACTCTTACGACATGGGACTTTTCATCACTCCCCACACTTACGGTTCTTTCGCATAACGAGCTCTTCCTGTATAAATCGCTTACAGATTGGAGTACCCTCATGAATCGGCGGAATTTCATGCAAGCATCACTCGCCTCAGTCATCGCATGCTCTTTAAGGGCCGAAGAAAAAGCACGTTCACCACGCATCTTGTTGCGATCGTCGTGGCAAATTGTGAACATTGGAGACATTGCCCATACGCCGGGCGTGCTCGCGCTGATCGAAAAACACATACCAGAAGCGGAAGTTATACTATGGGCCTCCAACGACCTCTCGCCCGAAGTTATGGCCATGGAGCACCGACGATTCCCGAAGTTGCGCATCGTGAAAGGGACAATCGACACATCGGGAAAAGCGTCAAACGCCGAACTCGGCGAGGCGATCGCCTGGAGCGATTTCTTGTTGCACGGCTCCGGGCCCTCTATGGTCGCGCATAAGGATGTTGCAGCTTACTTGAAACACACGGGCAAAGCTTTTGGCGTGTATGGCATCACCTACGGGGGCTTCGGTACAGCGGAACGCGAGCTTATGAATCAAGCCAAGTTCCTTTACTTTCGAGATTCGGTTTCGCTAAAGAAAGCGATGGACGACGGCATCATGGCAACCGTCATGGCTTTCGGTCCTGACGGCGCGTTCGCATGCGACTTACGTGATGACGCTGCTGCAACCGCTTTTCTGGCGGCTAACGGCCTGGAAGAAAAGAAGTTCCTGTGCTGTATTCCCCGTCTGCGCAACACACCGTACTGGAAGATCCGCAACAAACCCATGGACGCCGAAGCAGACCGCAAACATGCACGCAACGAAACGATGAAAGAGCATGACCACGCGCCTTTGCGCGAGGCGATCTGCGAAGTTGTACGCAAAACCGGTCTTAAGGTGCTGGTCTGTCCTGAGGATAAAAGTCAGATGGCGGTCGGCAAAGAAATGATCATGGACAAACTCCCCGGCGATGTGCGAAAGAATGTAATCTGGCGCCAAACATTCTGGCTGACTGATCAGGCGCTCAGCACATACGTGCGTTCGGCTGGACTATTCGGACTTGAGATGCACTCTCCCATCATGTGTATCGGCAACGGCACCCCCGCGATCGTCTGTCGTTTCGCTGAACAGACCAGCAAGGGATTCATGTGGCGCGATATCGGGTTGGGTGAGTGGCTCTTTGACTTCGACAATGAGGCCGACCTCGCGCGATTGACACCTGCGGTCTTGAAGATGATCAATGAGCCGGACGCCACAGACGCTAAAGTTGCCAAGGCCCAAGCCTTTGTGCAAGGATGTTTCCATGCAAGCATGGGGGTTGTGAGGAACAATCTCAGAGCGAAGACGACAACCGACGGCAGAACGGGATCATAACCGCATAGCGGCGTTTTTAACTACCTGCGTGTGCAGACGCTCATCAAATACATCAACATGCCTGCCGATATTCATCAGTGTGCCGACGGCAAACAAGGCGGTCATCAAGTTCGTTCCGCCATAACTGATAAATGGCAATGCGAGCCCTTTTGTCGGCAGACAACCGGTCACCACTCCGATATTGAAGGCTGCCTGAAAGACCAGCAAAAGCATCATGCCGAAGGCCAACATCCGACCGAGGCGATCCGGTGCACGCATACTGATCAGGACACCGCACACCAGAATGACAGCATAAGCCAGCAGCACGCCGATCGAGAAGATAAAACCGAATTCTTCGCCACCAATGGCGAAAATAAAATCCGTGTGTGCCTCCGGCAGGTAGTTATACTTCTGGATGCTCTGGTTGAAACCTACGCCCCAGGGGCCACCATTTTCGAAGGCCAAAATCGCCTGCTTCAACTGGTACGCGGCAGACGAGGCGCTGTCCTCGCCATGTAGCCAAGCTTTGATTCGTTCCATCCGGTTGGCGTTTGTCAACAGTACCGCACCTACGCCCGCCACTCCGGAAAAACCGAAGAGTAGAAGATAAATGATGCGCGTGCCGACAACGAACATCATGAGCCCGCCAACCACGCACACAACCATCGTTGAGCCGAAGTCGGGTTCCAGCACCAGCAACCCCGCAACTATCCCCAGACCGAGCGCAGGAAAAACGGCCCCTTTCCAAAACTGCCTCACACGCCACCCGATGCGATCCATCCAGACGCTCATCGCAATAACGGTCAATATCTTGGCGAACTCGCTGGGCTGCATGCGCAGGAACCCCAGATTGAGCCACCGATAGCTGCCTTTGACCTTGCCGCCAATCCCCGGACAGAAGACCAGCAGCAAGGCCATCACAACCACGACATAGAAGCCGACGGTGATCAGGGGCGTCTCTTTCCACCAGTGATAATCGAAACGGCTAGCAACGAAAACAACCGTCACCGATATTGCGAGCCACATCAACTGGCGTTTAACAAAAAAGTGCGGGTCGGCGTATAAGCCTTGAGCCCGCACTGCACTGGCTGTCGCCAGCAGAACAATCCCTAATCCCAGCAGCATGACTACGGTCAACGCGAGTGTAGTCAGCGTTTTACGCATCTCGTCATCCTGGTGTTACTGGGCACCGCCGGGGATTTTGAGCACGGTCCCGGCCTTCAGCTCGGTGGAAGTCAGGTTGTTCAAAGACTTGAGATCACTCGGACTCACACCCCACCGGATCGCGACGGCGTAGAGGTCCTCGCCCTCTTTCACCGTATAGGTCTGGGTGTTAGCATCTGCCGCAGGTGCGGGCGGAGGAGTTGCAGTCTCAACCTTCACCGGGGCCGATTCTACAGCGGTCGGAGTTGACGGTGTGGGGCTGACGGCAGCTGCGGGCGGAGGAGGCGTCGTCGTTGTCACCGCAGGGGCAGGTGTGGTCACTGTCGCCGCCTTCGCAGCGTTTGTCTTGGGTGCGTCGGTTTTCGGCGCAGCCGCGGCGCTAGCCTTCTTGGAAGCAGGAGCCGCGTCCGGAGTTTTCTTTGCACCCGGCACTTTCAGTTTCTGTCCAACGGCGATGCGGTCGCTCTTGAGCCCGTTAGCCTCACGCAATGTGGCCGTCTTGACACCATGCTTGTGCGCGATCACTGAAAGTGAATCTCCCGATTTCACAACATAAGTGGTGACGGGGCCAGACGATACGGCTTTAGATACCGAGGTCTTCGGGGCGGAAACTTTCGGAGCTGACGCTTTCGGGGTGGCAACAGGCACGTGGCGGACTTTACCCATGTCAATTTGACCCGGCAACTGGATCACCTGTCCCACGCGGAGACGGTTAGGAGCGATCCCTGGGTTCACTGCCACAATATCCTGCCAGCGCAAATTGTACTTGTAGGCAATGGCGGAAATCGTGTCACCCTTCTGGATCGTATACGGCGTCGTGCTTTGCACAGTCGGCTGTTCGACAGGAGCCGTCTCGACCGGCGTCACGGGGGTTACCGGCTCGACCGGCTGAACTGCGACAGGAGGCTGTTCGCCACCAGGCAATTGCGTCACAGGTTGATCCGTTTTTTTACCAAACATACCGCACCCTTGCAACAGGAGGCAACCTGCGACCAGATTAACGCCTGCAGCAACACGCATGACTTGACGATTCATTGTGTCTCCTTGTCCTTCTTGCCCTCAGAAAAGAAACGCTCAGAGATCCGCAACCGCGCGAACCTGTGCAGTGAAACGTTCTCCTCTTTCCCGATAGCTTGTAAATTGATCAAAACTCGCTGTTCCCGGAGATAACAGCACGGTTTCCCCAGCTTGAGCTTCACGTACCGCCAACAAAACGGCACGCTCAAGCGTAGTGCACACCTCACAGGGAACCGATTTTGCCCACGCCTGAAACATCTGCTCAGCACAACGTCCAATAAGATATACTTTTTGGGTGGTTTGTGTCAGCAACTCTTTTATATTTTCAAGGTCGTTTTCTTTCAGAAGCCCGCCGGCAATCAACCGGACCGGTTTCCGGACCATCAGTAACGCCGCTGCCGTCGCGGCCAGGCTGGTCGCTTTCGAGTCGTCCACATAGCACACGCCCTGTTTGCTTACACCAATCCGCTGGACCCGGTGCGACAGGGGTTGAAAAACGGAAAACCCGTTCTCGATCTGCTGAACGTCCAAACCGGCATAGCTTAATGCGGCCACACCTGCGGCTGCCGCAAGACCAAGAATCTCATTGTCGAACCAAGAATCTCTTACTTCAACCTTGCAGCCATACCCGTTCACCGTACCCGTCACCGCGTGGTTGACATAGGTCCAGTCGCATCCCGCATCTGCTCCGAACCGCAAACGTTCAATGCCCTCGGGCACTTTTCCGTCGTCGCCAAAGCCGGACGGTAACAAGGCGACAGTCCCCGGCCTCATGGCGGAAAACATGCTGAGCTTGAGCGCCTTGTACTCAGCCATGTCTACATGACGGTCAAAGTGGTCGGCTTGAAGATTCAGCAGGATCGCAATGTCCGGGCTGAAGGTCGTCGTATGTTCCATCTGAAAGGAGCTGACTTCGGTCACCGCCCATGCCAAGTCCGGTTTCTCCAGCGCTAACCGGCACAGCGGAATCCCGTAATTGCCAGCAGGTGAAGCTGGGAAACCCGCTCCCTCCAGCGTGTCCGCACAGAATTTGACGAGCGAACTCTTGCCCTTGCTCCCCGTCACGGCCAAGATTTTTCCCTGCCAGTAGCACCCCCCCAACTCCAGCTCAGATATCATCGGGATCCCGCGCCTGCGACATTCCAGGACCCAAGGATGATTCATCGCGAACGCCGGGCTCACCACACACACGTCGAAATGTTCCTGCGGAAATCCGTCGCCGAACAGGACCACCGCACCCGCTTGTCGCATTCGCACGGCAGCCGCGGCCAATTGATTCTCTCCTCCTTCATCAATGACACACACACGGCTCCCGCGGGCCAGCAGCAAAAACGTCGAAGCCTCCCCGCTCAGGCCCGCACCAAGAACAAGCGCATTCACCTTGTCATACTTGCCACTCATCTAGAATCCGTTCCAATCTCATTCCCCGTGACGCTTTCAGCAACACGCAGTCGCCCGGCGCGACGATCTTCTTCAACGCGGCAGCGGCTTCAATCGCATCCGGGGAACACGTTACATGTTCAACAGCGTACCCGACCTTTATCGCCTCGTCGACAACATAATGTCCCGTCTCAGCGCCCACGGCGATCAAACGGTCGGGGGCCAACGCCGCCACACAGCGGCCCACTTCACGGTGCAATGCTTCCGCATGTTCGCCCAATTCAAGCATGTCCCCGAGCACCGCGATGCGCCTCCCTTTGCACGGCAGTTTCATAAAGGTCCGCAGTACGGCCTGCATGCTTTGCGGATTGGCGTTGTAGGCATCGTTTACAACCGTCACGCCTCCGCGGTTTGAAACCGACCATCTCATGCCTGGAAGAGCGAGTTTCAAAAGTGCCTGTGCGGCCTTTTGCGGAGGGACACCTGCCCTTCTCGCCGCTGCGAAGGCCAATAATAGATTTGAAGCGTTGTGCTCTCCCGGCAATCCGCTTTGCATCACCGTCTGAAGGCCCGTTTCGCGCTCAAACACGCGGAGAGTCCCGCTGAGCGGATCGAGTAACTCGCCACTGAAGTCTGCATCACGTGTCAGGAGTGATGTCGTCACAACAGGTGCATTCGATCGATCTTTCAACAGAGCAAAGCAAAGGGTCTCTCGGCTCAGCACCGCGAACCCGTCGCGAGGCAACACCTCAAGCAACGCCCCCTTCTCTTGCGCAATCGCCTCTAGCGAACCGAAGTGTTCAATATGCGCGCAGCCGATACTCGCTATGATGGCCGCACGCGGCTGGAGCACCTGCGAGAGCCGAGCTATCTCGCCGGGGTGATTTGTCCCCAATTCGAATACGCCGAAAGTCGCATCGGACGGCAACGTCAACAGACTCAGAGGCAATCCGATCTCGTTATTCAGATTCCCCTGTGTTGCGCACACCAAGCCCCCCGCACTGAACAATGCCGCGGCCATTTCTTTGGTGGTGGTTTTGCCCGAACTTCCGGTGAGTCCTATGATCAGGGCTTGGCTCCGCTTGCGCCAGGCACACGCCGCATCGGCCAGCGCCTGCCGCGTATCTCTCACACGAATGAGCGGCCATGCCGCCGACTCTGCCGGAGCCTGCCAAGAGGCCTCAATCATTGCAGCAGCCGCACCCCCGCGCAAGGCTTGCTCCACAAAGCTGTGGCCGTCAAACCGTTCACCGCGCAGAGCCACATAGAGGCATCCGGACACCAAATTGCGCGAGTCTTGAGTCACCCCACAAAAAGTTGGCGGCAACCTCTGAGCTAGGCCCGAAACCCATTCCGTAAAGGTTTCAGCCTGAAAGACTGGCATCCTGTTTTCCACATCGTTACCCTCGCCTTAACTCGCGGCACTGATTATGACAGCTTCTTCCATAACCACCTGCCGGTCATCAAACGGCACAGTCCGATCCGCCAGTTCTTGGAACGGCTCATGCCCTTTTCCGGCCACCAGCACCACATCCCCAGCCTTCGCCGTCGCCAACGCATGCCGGATCGCCGCGCGCCGGTCCGGCTCTATCACGTACGCCGTTCCTTCGGGCACCCCCGTCATAAGCTCTTCGATGATCGCCATCGGCTCTTCTCCGCGCGGGTTGTCGGACGTGACAACCAAACGGTCCGCTAATGCTGCGCAGGCTTTGCCCATGAGCGGACGTTTCGTGCGGTCGCGGTTCCCTCCGCAACCAAAGACCACCGTTAGTTGTCCGCGCGTCATTTCGCGCAAAGTTTTTAAGACGTTGGTCAGAGCGTCGTCCGTATGCGCGTAGTCGACGAACACCGCGGCCGGAACGGCGGCGGGGACGCGCTCCAGCCGCCCCCAGCGAGGCTTAGCTTCCTCCAGCGCTTGCGCCACCGTGTCCAGCGACACGCCCGCCTCCAATGCCAGTCCTGTCGCGCACAGCATATTTGCGATGTTGTACCGCCCTGCCAAGTGGACGCACAACGGGCGGCGCTGACCGTCCGGGGCCGCCAACGTGAAACGACTGCCGTCCGTCGTCACGGTGATGTCTTCCGCACGTAAATCGGAGGCTTGCGTAAACCCGCAAGTGATGCGGCGCAAAGGAAGCGTTTCGAGAAACCTCGCCATATCTTCCCCATACCCCGCATCACGAAAACAGACCGCCGGCGCACCTGGCGAGTCATGTGCAAGTTGCGCGAAAAGCCTCTGTTTGGCTTGAAAATAGGCTTCCATTGTGTGGTGATAGTCGAGGTGGTCTTGGGAAAGATTGGTGAAAGCCGCAGCCGCAAACCGAAGGCACGCCACACGCTGTTGATCCAACGCGTGCGAAGAGACCTCCATCACGGCTGAATCGCAACCTGCAGCCAGCATGGCGGCCAAGAGGCTTTGAAGTTCGCAGGCGTCTGGAGTCGTCCTCGTGGCAGGGATCTCTCTGCCGCGGTATTCGACCTGCACGGTCGTCAGCAGACCTGGATTTGAGCCTCCCGCACGTAACATCTCGCGCAACAACCACGCGGTTGTCGTCTTACCGTTCGTTCCGGTGATTCCGTAAACGCGCAGACTGCGCGAAGGCCAGCCATTGACCACGGAAGCCAGACAGGCCAATGTCCGACGCGCATCCTTGACCAGAATCACCTGTTTCGCGAAATCGCGTAGCGGGTTCTCTGAAAGGACCGCTACCGCACCTTTCGCCAGAGCGGACGCCGCATATTTCCCCCCCTCGTCACGGGTGCCGGATAAGGCGACAAACAGGTCGCCGGGCCTGATCCGCCGTGAGTCGCATTGCACGCCGCTAAAATTCAGGCTGGGCGCTTTGTCGTCGAGCAATCCGGCCAATTCAGAGATTTCAGAAAGTCTCATCTGTTTGTCCCTCTCCGGCACCGCCGGTCTTGAGCATCCAGGTCGGTCATTGGATTCCGGAATCCGTCTCTTCCTCTTCCGGAGGCATATCCGGCGGAACCTCGAGATACCGCGCCGTAGCCGACGCGATCTTGGCAAAGGCCGGCGCTGACACAAAACCGCCGGTATGTTGGGGACGCGGCCGTTCCACCGTGACTAGGACGCTGAAAACCGGCTCACGCGCCGGCACAAAACCTACAAATGAGGCGTAGTAATCCGTACTTGAATAGCCGCCCAGCACGGCCTTCTGGGCCGTTCCCGTTTTGCCGCCTATCGAGTATCCCGGCACGGACGCGCGCTTGCCGGTACCGCCTTCTTCCGTTACTCCGATCAACATCTCGCGCACCGCACGCGCCACCTCTGGACGCACAGGCCGTCCCATGATTTCGGGTTGGGCTTTGAAAACCGTCTCGCCCTTAGACGACACGATCCGGTCCACAATGTACGGGCGCATCATGACGCCGTCATTTGCCAGGGTGGAGTAGGCATTGATCATCTGCAAACCTGTTATCGCAATTCCTTGGCCAATCGGAATTCGCGTGGGCTTCAGTTTGTCCCAATCTTTCGCCCGGGCAAAAATGCCCCGCTCTTCGCCTGGCAATTCAATCCCGAGTTTGGCCCCGAAATTATAGGCCCGCAGGTACGCTTCCAACCTTTTATTACCCAGCATAAGGCCCATCTTGGCGCAGGCGATGTTACTGGATTTTTTTAACGCGGTGCTCACAGAGATCCTTCCGGTCACATGGTCGCGTAGCGGTTTTCCCGCATAGAACCAAGTACCTTCTCCCACATCGATCATCGTGTCGGGTGTAGCAAGGCGCTCGTTCAACAGAGCCGAGACTGTGATCGCCTTCATGATCGACCCCGGCTCATATACGATTGCAAGCGCGTTGTTGCGCCACACGTCAAGGGTCGCCTCCGTGTAATTTTCCGGCTCGAAATCCGGATAGGAGGCGATCGCAAGAATTTCCCCCGTCTTGATTCGCTGCACAATGGCCCAGCCGGCCGTCGCCTCAAACTTATCCACAACCTCTTTAACCGCCTGTTCCACCTCATATTGGATGTTATGATCCAAAGTCAGGTAGATGTCGGAGCCTGCGATAGCGGGAATATAGGTTTTGCGGCGATTGAAGATCTCACTGCGTCCCGCATCCTTCTCTCCCTCGATCAACCCCTCTGTGCCGGTCAGGTAGCGGTTAAACTGCTGCTCGATTCCAGCTCCGCCCACGCCCATATCGTTGACAAAACCCAGCACGTGCGACATGCGCCGTCCCTGCGGATAACGCCGGATAATAAGCTCCTCTGAACCGATCCCGCTGATGTGTTTGTTATCGGACAACACCTCAAAAACATGATCGTCTAGAGAGGTCCCCAGCTTGATGTAGCGCGAATCTGTCTGCCTGAATTTATCAAGTACCGCACTCTCATCGAGCGCAAGGCTGGATGCGACGATTTTAGCGATCTGTTTAACGTCATGTTCTTTTTTAACCGCCTTCGGATCAATGTAGAACTGGCGTGCGGGCAGACTCACCGCCATCGGATACTGGCTGCCGTTGCAGTCGAAAATTCGTCCCCGTAGCCCTAAAATTGTTCGTTTATACTCGCGTCCCGTCACTTTCGAGTGGTTGGACAGGTGCAAGAAACACAATCTCGCGCCTAACCCGCAAAACGACAAAAACAGTAAAACGGCAACGGCCCAGATACGCACCTGTATGCCGCGTTCATGCATGGTGTCCCGTCACCCTCCCGCTGCGGCATTCACTTCGGTTCGGTCTTGGCCACACGCTCGCTTGCGCTCTGGTTGCGCTGGAACCTGACCAGCGAAAGCTGCCCCGGTAACGGCTGACCGGATGCGTCCATTCGCACAACTTGGTCTGCCGTCGGATAGCTCATCGCAATCCCGTGTTGCAACATCGCCTGTTCCAGTTTCTCAGGCGTTTTCTTTTCACTCCACCTTGCCTCTTCCCGGACGCGTTCGTCCTCAAGCGCCGCAACTTTCTGCTCGTGCTTACGGATTTCCTGACCGAGCTGAGCGCATTTGGCATCCATGAACCAATAACACAACACCAAACTCACAATCAGCACGGCAATACCGGCCACCGACGGCGGCAGTACTTTCGCGTGTACCTGTCTTTTGCGATTCCGTCTCATCTTCACACCCTCCTGTGGGCTGTGTCTTCCAACCAAACCGTTTGTTTACTTAAAACTCTTGTCGCTGCGGCGTTCCGGTTCCTGGCACCGCTGAACCACACGCAGTTTTGCTGAGCGCGCACGGGGATTCGCCGCCACCTCTTCGGGCCCGGCCTCCACCGGATGCCGGGTCACCTTCGTCACGGCGGGCAGTTCGCCTTCCCACCGTTCTCCCCCCTGCTGTAACGCCACCCACCTTCCGGCATGCGCCGCAAAGCGCTGCTTCACCAGCCGGTCCGTCAGGCTCTCGAAGGTGATCACGGCCATTCGTCCGCCGGGCTTGAGGAGTTTCAGTCCGTCTTCCAGTGCCTGCTCCAACTCCTCCATCTCCTGGTTCACCGCCATGCGCAACGCCTGAAAAACCCGCGTTGCCGGATGCCTCGGCCCCATCCGCCCTCCGAGCGCCTCGCTCACCACGTCGGCCAACCGTCTCGTAGTCTTGATCGGCATCTGCGCCTGTGCGCGAAGGATCGCCTGCGCGACCCGCCGCGACTGAGGTTCCTCTCCGAGCCTCCTAAAAACGTCTGCAAGGGACTGCACGTCCAGCCGTGCGAGCAGGTCGGCCGCCGACTCCCCCCGAGTCAGATCCATGCGCATATCCAGAGGTCCATCGAAACGGAAACTGAACCCCCGTCCGGGCGTATCGAGCTGATCGGATGATACGCCCAGATCCAGCAGCATGCCGTCAACTGCCGCAAAACCGTTTGCCTCTGCTAATCGACGGAGCCCACCGTGAGCCCCGTGAACCAGCACTTTTTCGCCAGACAACGCTTCCAACCGGGCCGCAGAGCGCTCTAGGGCAGCCATGTCCCTGTCGATACCCAACAGCCGGCCGGTAGGCCCCGCTCGCTTCAGAATCTCAACTGCGTGGCCTGCTCCGCCAAGCGTTCCGTCGATGTAGCTGCCACCGGGTACGACCGCCAGGGCCTCCACGGTTTCCTGCAGCAACACCGACAGGTGCATAGTCCCTCCAGACAAATACCAACTGTAAATAACGATCGCGCAACAAAACGTCTCCATCCGGAATCCGCGTCCGTATTCCCTACGGTTGCGTCATGCTCGCGATCCAAATCATTTGTCATACCGCGCACAGCCTCCGCACGGCCACCTAAAAGTCCAAAGCTTCACACGCCGCGGCCAACGCGGCCTGGTCAACCGTCTCCGCCTCGGGCCGCATCGCCGGCGACCAGAGTTGGATGCGATTCATCGCACCGATCATCACGACCGTGTCGCTCAATTTCGCGAACGCCAACAGCCTATCCCTGATGCGGATACGGCCCTGCACGTCCACGACCGCCTGCTCCGCATTCTCGCCGAACACCCGCAGAGCCACACTCGCACCTTTGTCGAAAAGCGCGCGCTGCCGCAACTTCTCCAGTCGGCCCTCCATCTCCGCAGGCGGAATCAGGTTCAGACACTTCTCGTTCGGGTCAGGAAAAACATACACGTACGGCGGCGCCCCCATCAGGTCCCTCCAGCCGGCGGGCACCGTCAGACGCTTTTTCGGATCCAAAGCGTGATCAAACCGTCCGACCAGTAAACCGGGTCCGACTGCTGTCACCGCACTCTGTCCGTTCGCAAACGCCATACTTTGACCTTTTGTGACATTATTCAACACCTTTCCCCACCGAAAGTCAACATCAAAACCCCGCGGAACCAAGCCGTTTAAAATATTATAAGTTGTTCATTTATAATATTTTATGACTTGTTTAAGGATGTTTTGTCAAAAATAGATGAAAAAAACACACCCATTTGACCGGTATGCGCAGCCAGAATCGGGCTCGGCCGGTTTCTGCCACACGATGGCGCGATTTCAATAACCGGAATATCCACGGGATTAAAGCTCTCTTTGCGGATATCCTTACGTTAAAGAAATCGGGGAAATTTTTTCTTTACCGCTCCCTTTCGAACAAAATGATATCTTGATACTGTCTTTTCACGTGCAAGTTGCCTGTGAGCATGAAAGTCAACCCATGTACCCGGTGAGAATACACCTGTTGAGCCTGCTTTCGATTGTCCTCGTTTGGTTTACCGCCACAGCCGCCTCCATTCCGCCTATCCGTGCCGCTTCAGCCGCCGAAGTGGATGGCAAGACTTATGACCTCGTCGTGGTCGGCAGCACACCGGGCGGTATCGCATGTGCGGTTCGTGGGGCGCGCGAGGGGCTGACGGTGCTTCTAGTGAATCACACGCAACACCTCGGAGGCTTCGTGACAAGCGGCGCGGGTGGCTGGGAAGCGCCTTACGATGGACTGCGTTCGCCTCTTTACGGAGAAATGCGCCTCGGTGCGGCGGACTACTATCGCCAGACGTATGGCGAAGGTTCGACGCAGCACAGGGCCGCCCTTCCGGATGCCAAAAGCCGTGCCCATATCGACCGTCCCAAGATAGAACCGCGCATTGCCGAGCTGCTTTTCAACCGGATGGTTGAACGTGAGCAAACGCTAACGCTGCTGTTGGGGCACGTCGTGACATCCGCAAGGCGGGAAGGTTCACTGATTAAATCCCTCACCCTCAAACCCCTGCGCGGCAAAGCTGTGGTCAACATGTCCGCCAAAGTGTTCGCCGACGCCATGTACGAGGGCGACCTCATAGCCACGACCGGAGTCAGTAACCGGATAGGGCGTGAAGCCCGAAGCCAGTACAACGAGCCTCACGCCGGAGTGATCTACACGAAGGAACGCAGCGGAAAGCCCGGCCAGCGCGGTTTTCCTCTGGCGGCCGATAAGGGCGAGCTGAACCTTCGCTACAACAGCCACGCAACGGATGAAATCCTCGAAGGCCCCGAAAGCGGCGAGGCAGATGACTCCGTCATGGCTTACAATTACCGCCTCATCCTGACTCGCAACCCAAGCAACCGGGTCATGGTCGCCAAGCCAGCCAACTACAATGACACTGTCGCCCGGGAAGCCTCAGGCGGCGGCTTTGTGCCACGTCTGCCGAACGAAAAAGTCGCTTGGAATGGCGGACGCGTCATCGGCCTGCAGAACAAGTATCCTGCCGCAGCTTGGCCAGAGCGTGAGCGCATCTCCAGTCAAAGCCTCGACGCCATGCTGATGGCCCTCTGGCACCTGCAGAACGATCCTTCGGTGCCGGAGGATCGGCGTAAACTGTTTGCCAACTACGGCCTAGCTGCAGACGAGTTTCCCGACAACGGCAATCTCCCTTACGAAATCTATGTCCGTGAAGCGCGGCGGCTCGTGGGTCGCGCCGTGTTCACGGAACAGGACAACCTTGTCGCGCCCGGAATCGATCGCACGCCGATTCATGCCGACAGTGTTGCCATCACCGATTGGCCCGTGGATTCCGTGGCCTGCCTTCCTCGCAAAGTGGAGGGCAGCAATCTGGACGGCATCTTATTCCTTGCGGAGGAGACCCGTCCTGCACAAGTGCCGTACCGCTGTCTCCTGGCGAAAGAGGTGGACAACCTTCTCGTGCCGGTCGCGCTCTCCGCGTCGCACGTGGGCTGGGGTTCGATCCGGCTCGAACCGGTCTGGATGCAGACCGGCGAGGCGGCTGGTTTCGCCGCCGCTCTTGCAGTTAAACAGAACACCACACCCGGCGCGCTTGACCCCGATTTGCTGATCAGAACATTGGCGAAGAAACACATGATGGTGAGCTTCTTCAACGATGTGGACGTGGCCTCCGACGCGCCGTGGGTACCCGCTTTGCAATATTTCGGCACACAAGGTTTTTTCGCGAACTACGATGCTAAGCCAGAAGCGCCGCTGACGGAAGCGCTGGCAAAAGTCTGGGCAAGAGGTTTTCTGCAAGTGCGCGGCGGCACCGTTAATCCTGACGCGATGGCGCGTGCGGTGGCGTACGCCGAAGCTGCCGATAACAGAAAACCTGTCGCCATGAACCGCTTTCTCGCATGGCTGCACCATTCAAAAGAAAGCAAGAACGCCGCCCCGCTGACGCGCGGGGAGGCGTGCCACCTCATGTTCAAAATTTTGGAGTCGGCACCGCCATCGTCCTCGGATGCCGGCGAGACGCGCGCGATGACGAACGAGGCTCCACGCCGCCTAAGGGTTCAGCCTGTCAAAGAGGCGAAGCCCGCCAACGTACACGGCACCACCTACGACCTCGTCGTGATCGGCGGCACGCCGGGCGGCATCGCCTGCGCAGTGCGCGCGGCACGCGAGGGGTTATCCGTTTTACTGGTCCAGCATAACCGGCACATCGGCGGCATGTTGTCCAACGCCCTCATGCAGTGGGACGCGCTCTACGCCGGTCACCGCGCTCCGGTCTTCAACGAGTATGCACACACGCTTGAAACTTACTACCTCGATACGTACGGCGAATCATCGCCGCAGTACAGCCAGGCCCATTTCACGCAAACGCACTACCCCCTGAGTCATTTCGAACCATCCGTGGCGGAGCACTTTTTGAACAGACTCGTGTCGGCGGAAACGAATATTACCACGCTGCTCTCCCATTATCCTGCAGGGGTGACACGCGAAGGTGCATGCCTGAAGGCCCTCACGTTGCGGGAATACGGCACGACAAATGACATCACGGCCTGCGGCGGCTGTTTTGCCGATGCGACGTATGAGGGTGACCTCGCCGCACTCGCCAAAGTGCCGTACCGTGTCGGACGCGAAGGTCGCGATGAATATGGCGAACCCCACGCAGGTAAGATCTTCACAAACATCTCCCCGGTGAAGGGCCCAAAAGAAGCCGTAGAGGGAAAACTGGACATCCACCCGTACCATCACGGACAAGGGAGCATCGATACCCGGAGCCCCTTCACTGCCGACAAGGCCATCCAAGCTTACAACTACCGTTTCTGCCTCTCGAGCGACACCGCAAACCGCCGTTTGCCTGTTGAACCTCCAGGATACAACCGTGAGGAGTATGTGACGTACAACCGCAAAGGGATGAGTTCCGGCGCCTTGAACAGGAAAGGCTCTTTTAACAGCGCCATCCTTCCCGGCGAGAACCACACCTATCCGGACGCCGACTGGCCAACGCGCGAAAAAATCATCGAGCGCCACAAGAACTTCGCTCTCGGCCTCATCTATTTTCTGCAGAACGACGCGTCGCTGAGCGAAGAGAAGCGTACCGGATACCGTCAGATCGGCCTAGCGCTGGATGAATATCCCGACAACCATAACATCCCCTATGAGATGTACGTCCGCGAGGCTCGTCGCATCGTTGGGCGACATGTCTTCAAAGAGCAGGACAACACCCTCGCGGCCGCTTACGCCCGCACACCGGTGTTCTCCGACAGCATCGCCATCACAGACTGGGCGATGGACTCGCACGACTGTACCACCAACCGCCGCCCCGGTTATGCCTACGACGGCAAGCTCATTCTAACCGAAGAGTCGCACCCTGCGCAGATTCCGTATCGCGCCCTGCTACCACAGGGCGTGGACAATCTGCTGGTCCCGGTCTGCCTCAGCGCCACCCATGTCGCCTGGGGTGCCGTCCGCCTCGAACCCACCTTCATGCAGATCGGCGAGGCGGCGGGCTTTGCCGCCGCCCTCTCGAAACGACTGCGCACGATGCCCGCGCAACTCGACCCTGACCGCCTCGTCCGCGAGCTGTGCCTAAACCGCATGATGATCACTTTCTTCAACAAGATGAATGTGGCGTCCGATGAACCTCGCATCGTGGCCGCACAGTATTTCGGCACCAAAGGGTTCTTCGCCGATTACGACGCACGGCTGGACGCGCCGCTCGGCGCGGACGTTGAAGCGCTCTGGCTGGACGCGTTCGAAAAACTCCGCCAAGGAAACCTCAACCCCTCGCAGTTGGCGACCACCATCCATGCAACTGAAGCCAAAAACCCTCCCGCGTCGAATAAGCGGCGCGGCGACGTTCTGCTGCAACTTTGGAACACCCTCAACCAGCCATGAGAATAACACCTCTACTTTCGCTCCTCTCACTTGCGGCGCTCGCCGAAGAGCCTTTTGGCCCCTTCCTTGATCTTTCCTCAGAGACCAACCGGCACGTGATCATCGCGGCGGGCACACCGACTATCTATCAGGGCCACGCGACCACCGCGTTGCTCGCTGACGGCAAGACGCTTTTCGCCGTCTGGACCACCGGCCACGGCGGCGGCTGCGGCCCGGCGGCAACGAGCGCCGACGGAGGCAGAATCTGGCAACGCGTCGACGACCGTTTCCCCGCAGAATACAAGACCTTCAAAAACTGTCCGGCCATCTACCGTCTGAGCGATCCGCAAGGCAAAGAGCGGCTCTTCGTCTTCACCTGTGGCGAATCCGACCCGGGCAACAACCGCGCCAAGGAGATGACACGCGTCATGAGTGAGGATGGCGGCGTAACTTGGCTCGTCCTGCCTGCCGTTCCCGTCACCTGCGTGATGCCGATGTGCTCGATCATACGCCTCAAGGATGGCTCCTATCTCGGCCAATACAATGATCGCTGGCCCGAAGAAAAAAAGATGTGGAATCGCGTTTTCCAAACGGTATCCCGTGATGGCGGACTGACTTGGACGGAGGCCAAGCCCATTGCCCAGCACACGGAGATGAATCTTTGTGAACCCTTCCTGCTCCGCTCGCCTGACGGCGGCGAGCTCTGCGCCATCCTTCGTGACAATGCCAAGAATGCGCGGAGCAAGTTGATCTTCAGCCGGGACGAGGGCCAGATCTGGACCTCGCCTGTAGATTCCTCGTGGAGCCTGACCGGGCACCGTCATCACGGCGTCTGCCTGAAGGACGGTCGCTGGATCATTGCTTTCCGCGACACCGCGCCGGAAAGCTCGTCGATCAACCACTTTGTCGCTTGGACCGGCACGTATGCCGACATCAAGAACAGGTGCCCCGGCAAGCGCATCAAACTCCTGCACAGCTATGCGGGCCGCGACTGCGGTTATGCGGCGCTCGTCCTGTCGCCAGAGGAAACAATCCTGGCCACCACTTACATCAAGTATTGGAACGATGCGCGCAAGCACTCGGTCGTCGGGGTACGTATCAAACCGGAAGACCTTGAAAACTGATTGTTTATTCGAAGAAGCCGAGCGAATCGAATCAATCGACGCTTGCGATTCTCTCGAAAAAACTCATGAATTTTTCAAAACACATCCCTGTTTTACCTCCTTTCGATGTCGTCATCTGCGGCGGCGGCCCTGCCGGCTGTGCCGCCGCACTGGCCGCGCGCCGCGAAAGACTCAGCGTCCTGCTCGTTGAAGGGCTGTCGCAACTGGGCGGTATGGCAACCTCGGGTTTGGTCTCCCATTGGTTGGGCGGACGAACGCAGGAAGGCGCGTGGGTTGTCGGCGGCCTCTTCAGAAAGCTGGTCGAAGAGGCTGCTGCCTGCGGTTGTGCTCTCCAGCCGCGACTCAATCCCGGTCTCACCTATCAGCCTCACGGATGGCTACCGTGGTTCATTCACGGCATCCCGATAGATCCTTTCGCAGTTGCTCACTTTCTCGACGATAAAATTCTGTGCGAGGGAATTGACCTGTTGTTCGAAACCCGGGTGATCGACGTCCGGCTTGAGGAGCGCCGGATCACGCACGTCATCATCCAGAACAAGGAAGGTCTGCAGGCGGTTCCAGCGAGCACGGTTATTGATGCGACCGGTGACGCGGACGTGGCGGCGTTCTGCGGTTGCGAAGTGATTGCCGGTCGCGAAGATGACGGCCTCATGGCTCCGGCATCCGTGACCTTTCACCTATACAACGTGGATCACCGGGTACTGAGCGACGCGATCGAATCCGGCAAGAGCCCCAAGTTCCGCGAGAAGATCGATGCGCTGCGCAAGAACGGCGAGTGGCCTTTCTCCTATGACGTCTTCATCTCCGTGAAACTGCTTCAAGAGGACGTGACCATGATCAACACGATTCGCCTGCCCGGCGTCAACGGTCTGAACGCAGATTCGCGCACCCGGGGCCTGATCAACGGCCGGAAAGAGGCATACCTGCTGCTGGATATTTTTCGCCGCCACTTCCCGGGATTCGCGCGGGCGGAGATGAAATGCGTGGCCTCTCTGTTGGGCATCCGTGAGACACGCCGCATCCGCGCGGATTTCTGTTTGCGGGTGACCGACCTGAGCGACGGCACCGACTTTGCGGACACGGTCGGGTTCAGCATGTACGGCTGGGACCTGCCCGATCCTCACAAACCCAGCCTCCAACCTTTGGTCGATGAATCCAACGGCAAATTCATTAACCGGGTCCAGAGAGTCTTACAGACCCCCATCCCGTATCGGATCATGGTTCCCCGACCCGTCGAAAATCTGCTCTGTCCCGGTCGCGCGGTCGGCGTGGAACGCGACGTGCTAGGACCTTTGCGCGTGATGGCACCCTGCATGGCCATGGGTGAGGCGTGCGGAGTTGCCTCGTCACAACTCGTGCGGGAAGGGCGGTCCGCCGCTGAGGTGGACATACCCCGCCTTAAAGCCAGATTAAGGACAGTAGGCGCGCTCGTCGACCGCGAGGCCCTGCCTCCAATTTCGCCGCGACAAGACCCGTAACCTCATTTTGTCCACTTCGTCCAGCCATGTCCATCTCGTCCATACAAGACTTCATCCGAACCCACCAGCGTTGGGGCATCGTCCTGTTGCTGTTTTTGACGGCTACGGTCAACAACCTCGACCGGCAGACGCTTTCGGTACTGGCCCCCACGTTGAAAACAGAACTCGGCTTCGGTTCCGTCGAATACTCCTATGTGGTTACAGCCTTTTTGGCGGCCTACACGCTCGGCTACACCTTCTGCGGCCAGGTGCTGGACCGCATCGGCGTTAAGCTCGGTATCATGCTCGCTCTGGCCTTCTGGTCGCTTTCCGGCATGGCACACGCCGTTGTGGCGGGCTGGCTTACTTTGGCTGTTTTTCGTTTCCTTCTCGGTCTCGGCGAGAGCTTCAACAGTCCCGCCGGCGTGAAAGCCCTCGCCGAATGGATTCCGCGCAAGGAGCGCGGTCTCTGCATGGCTGTCTTTTCGAATGGCAACATCCTCGGCGCAATTATCGCTCCGCCGTTTGTTTCGTTTCTTGCTGTCGAACTGGGCTGGAAATCGGCCTTCCTCATCACCGGCGCCACAGGCTTCATCCTGCTGGCGGCCTGGGGACGCTTCTATCACGCGCCTGAAAAGCATCCTCACCTCGCGGATGCCGAGCGCGACGTGATCTTCGCCGACCACGCAGCCGCAGCGACGTTAGACGTTGCCGCAAAACCATCGGTGCTCGGTCTCCTGAAAAACCCGGTCTGCGTCGGCTTCTTCTTCTGTCGCCTGCTGACCGATCCGATCACCTATTTCTTCTCCTTCTGGTTACCGGACTACCTGCAGACCTGTCGCGGGTTTACGTTGGCGATGATCGGTCTGGTCGGGTGGCTACCCTTCTTGGCGGCCGACATCGGCGGGCCGGGCGGTGGCGCGTTGTCTGACTGGCTGATTCGCCGCGGCTGGCAGAGCAAAAAGGCTCGCCTGACGCTCATGGCCTTCGCCGCCTGTCTCATGCCACTGGCCGCGCTAGCCGTGCGCACCCGCTCGCCGTGGATGGCGCTGGGACTCATCGCACTGCTGCTGGGCGCGCAGAGTTGCTGGATGGCAAATCAGCTCACCCTTATTTCCGAAACTATACCCCACCGTCAGGCTGCGACGCTGTTGGCGTTCTCCGCCATCGGCGGCAGCGTTGGCGGCATGATCTCAACCCTTCTGGCCGGGCGGATCATCGCCGCCGCCGGATATGTGCCGGTCTTCACGGCCATTGGACTCGCGCACGGCGCGGCCCTCATGGTTCTTTTCTGCTCCATGCGTCTCCGCCCTCTCGGGGCGCATGACCGTTCTGATCAGCCCACCTCCTGATCATAATCCTAATTCAATCCCCGTTCTTTTTCACGCGCCATGCTCGTCGACCTCACGGATCAGCCTTGAACCTCTCCCACCTTCGCGCTTTCATATACGCGAGGCTTGCCGAACCAGTCGGTACAGGTTATCCTGTGTCAAAGTGAGTAAGTTTGGGAACTGTTTTCCGTTCACTTATGTGGACACGGACGAGCGCCGGGTGCTCGATCTCACCCCAGAGGGTATTCCCTGCATCCCTGTGCTCGGCTATAGCAATTATAAAAAGGCCCGCCACGCCACGACCTTGCATGTCCATCCCGGGTGCCTTGAGGTCTCCTTCTGCCAGCGCGGTTCGCTTGTCTTTGAAAGTGCGGATCATAGCTTTGCTTTCCTGCCCGGCAACATCTTCGTCTCGCAACCGGATGAACGGCATCGCCTGCGGACCAATCCGAAAGGACTGGTCATGTATTGGCTTTTCTTCCGCTTCCCGAAAAAAGGCACGCAACTGTTGAACCTGCCGTTTGACGAGTCCGCTTGGCTGGACAGCGCGCTGCATGCGTTTCCCCGCCGCCTCTTCGAGGGCACGGAGCGTGTCCTGCACGGTTTCCAGAGGCTCTTCCACGTCTATGACACGCTACCGAAAGCCAGCGCCCAACGGCGGCTGGGGCTGCGCGCCACCTGTCTGGAGCTGCTGCTCGCCCTGATCGAGGCCGGTGAAGGCACGGCGCATCTGCCAAACCCCGACCGGATCGCGCCAATCCTCACGGCCATGCGAAAACACCCGGAACGTCACTATCCCACGGAAGCGCTGCTCCGGCAGAGCGCGCTCTCGCCCTGCGTGCTGACCAATCGCTTCAAACAAACGACCGGCTTGCCGCCTCATGCTTTTCTCCTAGCCTGCCGTATTCAACGCGCCAAGGAGTTGCTCGAGACAACCCCGCTGAGCATCACACAAATCGCGGCGCGTTTGAATTTCTCTTCCCCTCAACACCTGGCCATGCACTTCAAACGCGAAACAGGCAAAACCCCCTCTGACTGGCGGAACTACAAATAGGAGCCTTATGCAAAAAACGATCAGCGGTACACTGGTTGATCCGATTCAGAAAACAAGTTACGGCGCGCTTCTGACGATTTCAGAGCAGGGCCGAATCGCCTCGATTGTTCCCGAAGATTCGCCCGACTCCGGCTATATTCTCCCCGGGTTCGTCGATGCGCACGTCCACATCGAGAGTTCCATGCTCACCCCCGCAGCGTTTGCCCGCGCCGCCGTAGTCCATGGCACGCTCGCCGCCGTGGCCGATCCGCACGAGATCGCCAATGTGCTCGGCGAGCCAGGCGTTGAACTCATGCTGACGCTGGCCAAGCAGACGCCCTTTATCTTCGGCTTCGGCGTGCCCTCCTGCGTTCCGGCCACGCCTTTCGAGACAGCCGGTGCCGAACTCGGTCCCGACGCGGTTGTCCGCCTTCTCAAGCTGACCGGCGTCACCCATCTTGCGGAGATGATGAATGTGCCCGGCGTTCTCAACGGAGACCCCGCAGTCCTCTCCAAACTCGCCGCCGCGCACAATCTCCACCTGCCCGTCGACGGACACGCCCCCGGCCTCACCGGTACGGCCATGCGGGCCTACGCTACAGCGGGAATCACCACGGACCACGAGAGTCTCAACTTTGACGAAGCGAGAGAGAAGATCAAATCCGGCATCAAACTCCAGATCCGCTACGGTTCCGCCGCACGCCTGTTCGAATCCTTCATCCCCCTCCTCGCACGATTCCCGGACATGTGCATGTTCTGCAGCGATGACAAGCACCCGGACGACCTGTTGCGCGACCACATCAACTTCATCGCGGCCACCGCCTTCAAAAAAGGCATCACGCTCCAGACCATCCTTCAGGCTGCCTGCGTCAACCCTGTGCTTCACTACAAGCTGCCCCTCGGCCTGCTTCAGACTGGAGACCCCGCCGACTTCCAGATCGTAGATGACCTTCAGACCTTTAAACCCCGTGAAGTCTGGCTGCGCGGCCAGTGCGTCGCTCGCGATGGCATCTCGTTCCTTCCCGCAGGGGAGCCGACCGTAGAAAACCAGTTCGCAGCCCTGCCACTCGCCCCCGACGCTCTTCGTATCCCCGCGCACGCCGATCAGCGCGTACGCGTCATCGGCGTACGTGACGGCCAGCTCATCACTGACCATCTGACGGATGAGCCCGCCGTCCACGACGGTTTTATTACTGCCGACACAGAACGCGACATCATCAAGCTCGTGGTCTGTAACCGCTACACACCCGCGCCGCCCGCAGTCGCGCTTGTCAAAGGCTTTGGTCTGCGCCGCGGTGCCATCGCATCCAGCGTGGCGCATGACTCACACCATATCATCGCCGTCGGCGCCACAGACGAGGCGCTCACCGCCGCCATCAACGAAGTGATCGCGCAACGGGGCGGACTCGTCGTGGCCGACAACAACCGCAAGATCCTTAAAGTCCTCCCGCTGTCACTCGCGGGCCTCATGTCCACCGAATCCGCAGAGACCGTGGCCGGTGCCTATTCAGACTGCGACCGCCTCGCGAAGATTTTAGGGACGCCGTTGACGTCGCCCTTTATGACGCTTTCTTTTCTCGCCCTTCCCGTCATTCCTAAACTCAAGCTCACTGACAAAGGCCTCTTCGACGGCGAACTTTTTCGACACGTTCCCGTCTTTGTAACCTCCTGATGCTAATAAACGCCGAGCCATGTCGAATCTTCCTTCACTTTTTCTTGGCATATGCATCGGGTTTGTCGCGCTTGTCCTGTCTGCGGAGGACCAAGAAGCGGATACGGGACGGACACCTGCCGGGACCATCGCCAACCCGGACAAACGCTTGAAAGAAGCCGATGGCACGGAATTCCGTTTCTCTTACTTCCCTTCTTTCAACCGCCTGAGGCTGCTCGTCCTACAAGAAACGCCCGCCTTCACTCAGTGGAAAGTTACCCTTAGACGCAAGGGGGGGGATAACGTTCTCTCCAGTCACAACGGCACGCTCCCAATGCCCGTCGCAGGCGAGACCGTCCGCATTCCCCCTTTGGACGAGGGCTCATACGAACTCACCCTGATCCTGACTTCGCTTGACGGCAAACGCCATGAAGTCACGCGTATCTTCAATCGCAAGCGCTTCGCGTGGGAAACCGAAACATTGGGGCAGGAACGTATCGTTATTCCACCTTTCACGGCGATGACCGTGGACAACCGGCACGCCCGTGTATCCTGCATCCTGCGGACCCATGATATGGAGGGTAACGGTCTCTGGAAACAGGTGACCAGCCAAGGAATCCCTTTGCTCGCAGCTCCCTTGCGGGTGGAAATCGAATCCGCCGGAAAAGTCTACCTGATCAGCGGAAAGAAAGTGACCTTCACTGAGCGGGAACCGGACCGCGTGCAAGGAACAGCGTCATGGCACTCTGGCCCATTTCGAGGACGTACTGATTTTTCCTTCGAGTACGATGGCATGGCAAAGATCTCGCTCCATTTTGAACCGGCCGCACAATGTGTGGAGTCCATGCGCTTAGTCATCCCCATGAAAACCTGCGAGACATGGCTCATGCACCCCGTAACCGACCTTCTGCGCTTCCACTACGCGGGTCGGATTCCCAACGGGACAGGTACGTTCTGGCACGACAGCGGTAAAACCAACACGGTCCGCTATACTGAGACGGGAGCCCCTGGCGACGACGGGAAAGTATGGGATTCGCGCCATGTGGGGCGCTACAGACTGCCAGCTCCATTCGTGCCTTACATCTGGCTGGGTGGCGCCGAACGCGGTATCTGCTGGTTCGCGGAAAACGACCGCGACTGGAGCCTTGATCCTAAGAAGCCACCTCTGGAAATCCGGCGTCAGGGTGAGACGACCTCGCTGATCATCCATCTCTTCACACGCCCGACAATCCTCACGCGCACACGTTCCATCACATTCGGGCTGATGGCCACACCTGCCAAGCCGATGCCAGACACACCCGTCAACTTCCGGCGCTGGTTTCCCGGCACGCAAGTCACCAACACCCAACAGGTGGTGAATTTCGGCTTTATGGGCGCCTGTTACTATTGGGGTGCTGCCGGCGCCTGCTATGCCTTCTATCCCGCCTTCAAGAACTTCTCCATCTTCGATGAATTCGCCCGCCTGCGCAAAGGCGGCGCCGCGGATCCGGCGTTCGCAGAGAACTGGCTCAAGCAGTTCCAGTCTCCCGAGTTCCAGCCGCAGTCCGGCACCCGGGATTACCCTCCGGATCTCGTCACCTACCGCAACCACGTCAACTGGTCGTTGCGCTTTCTCGACAAAGGTGCGTGGGGCACGCAACCTGACAAGGGCCGCACCGGGTGGGTTCTACCCTACACCAACGCTCGCGCCATCAACTGGGGCGAGGAGGCCGAGACTTTTATGGACGAATGGAGCACGGTGGACATCGCTGACCCGCGCTGGCCAGGCGAAGAGCGTTTCGTACGCGGTACAGACGGGACCTGCAGCCTTGTCTCCTACGGAAAAATTAAAGTGCCGAACACCTCATCCGGTATCGCCTATGCCGTCGACCCCATGCCCAGTTGGCAGAACATGGTGCTTCACTATGAGAGCCGCATGCTTGCTTCGTTCGCCGACGGCATTTACTACGACGACTACTTCCTCTCTCCCAACTATACGCCTGACGGGCCTGGATATGTGGATGACGAAGGCTCGCTTCGGCCGGGAGTGAACATATTCGGTTTCAGGGAGCTGACTCGGCGTACCGCCGTGATGCAGTATCAGAGGGGACGCCGCCCCGTCGTGTTCATCCATATGACAAATGCGAACCTGGTCCCCATGCTCTCTTTCGGGACAATTCTTCTGGACCACGAGTGGCGCGACCAAGGCCCATTCAAGGACATGGATTGCCAGGAACGCCTTTACCTCGATGATGACACGAGCCTGTTGCTCGCGCAGAGCACCGGTTTACAGAGCGGATGCCTCAGTGTCTGGCACAACCTTTTCCACGGCGACGAACAGATCACGCGCAGCGCCTTGGGCGTGTCGCTCACGCACGAGATCAAATGTGGCCTGTGGTACGGGAAACTGCATGAGCGCATAACTACGATCCTCACCGGTTTCGGCTACGGTTTGTCTGACTGCCGCGTCTGGCGTTACTGGGACAAAGGGCAGCCCGTGATGCTGGAGGGCGCACCCGCAAAAGCGCTCATTCTCGCGCGGCAAGGCCGCGCACTCATTGCCATCGTGAGCTATGGCCCTGCGGGAGAGGTCAGACTTACGCTGGACCGCAACGCGCTTGGCCTGCCTGAAAATATAGTCGCGATTGACGCTGAGAACGGTGCGACGATCGAACGCCCCGCGCCGGATCGCTTGAGCCTGACTCTCCCGCATCATGATTTCCGCCTCATCACAATCGGCCCAGCTTCAAGCCAATGAAGATGCGGCGATTGCGGTTCGGTTCGTCCCGGTTCCCCTTTTTTGTGTTTTGACGAGCGGGGCGGTTTTGCCAATATCAAGCGCTGCTCCGGCCCGGGCGTGAAAAATTTCGCTGTCCCGACACGTCCCCGTATCCTTTGCTCTATCAACTGGCGGCGGCCTGCCGCAGGGTCTTGATGTCGCGCAGGGGCGGCGCGCCGAACTGACGGCTGTATTCTCGGCTGAACTGCGAAGGGCTCTCGTACCCCACCTTGAATGCGGCGTTCGCCGCGTCGAGCTGCTCGGTCAGCATGAGCTTCCGCGCCTCGTGGAGCCGCAGCCACTTCTGGTACTGCAAGGGGCTCATGGCGGTCAGCGCGCGGAAGTGGTGATGCAGGGCCGAGGTGCTCATGCGCACACGGTCGGCCAGATCCTCGATGCGCAGCGGTTCGGTGAAGTTCGCCTTGAGCCAGTCGATGGCCCGCGCGATCTGGTGGCTACGGCACCCGGCCGCACCGATCTGTCTCAGTCGAGCGCCCTGCGGGCCGACAAGCAGGCGGTAGAGGATCTCGCGCTGGACCAGCGGGGCGAGGATCGGGATGTGCTCGGGCTCTTCCAGCAGGTCGAGCAGCCGCAGGACGGCGCAGAGCATGGACTCGGAGAGCGCGTCGACGGCCATGCCCCGGCCCTCGTGTTGCGTGCGCGGCGGCGGCAGGCTGCTGTCCGCCATGAGCTGCGCGATCTCGCGCGGATCCAGCTTCAGCATCAAGCCCAGATAGGGTTTCTCGGGCGTCGCTTCGGTGACCTGCGCCACGATCGGCAGGTCGACTGAGGTCAGCAGAAAGTGCTGGGCGTCATATACGTACACCTCGTCGCCGAGCAGCACGCGCTTGGCCCCTTGGGCGATCAGGCACAGGCTTGGCTCGTGCATGTAGCTCGACGAGGAGGTCGGGGCGTCCCGCCGAACCAACGTGAGGGCCGGTATTGCAGTTGCCTTAACACCTTGACCATCGGTCAATTTAGCAATCGACGTGACGAGTTCGCGCCGGAACGGATTAGTGTCGGCTTGATTCTTAATAGCCTTTTTATCGCCATTTATCATTGATTAACCTCGTTGACGCCATCAATGATAGCAGACTGCGGCGTCGGAAACAATGGTCAGGACGTTATAAACTGACGCAGGATCAGGCAAGAATCAGGCAGTATCGGTCTACCGCCATTTCCACCGGAAGAGGTATTCTGTGGTCACCGAAAGGAAATCAGGCGGATGCCAGAAGCGATGAAGCCTGCCTGAAGAGGCGAAACACGCGAAAGGAGAACACCATGAAATTCGAGTATCACAATCCCACCAAACTGATTTTCGCAGCGGGTGTGCTGGACCGACTGGGCGAAGAGGCAAAGGCCTACGGCAAACGCGCCCTGCTGGTTACCGGAGGCGGCAGCGTTAAAAGGAGCGGCGTGTTCGGCCGCGCCGTGGCGAGTCTGAAGGAAGCAGGCGTCTCGGTGACAGAGTGCTCCGGGATCGAACCTAACCCGCGCATCGCATCGGTTCGGCGTGGGGCGATGCTCGCACGGGAGGAGAAGTGCGAGATGGTCATCGCTCTCGGCGGGGGCAGCGTGATGGACGCAGCCAAGGTGATTGCGGCGGCAGCCTGCACCACCGACGGCGACCCCTGGGACATGATCTACCACGGGCAGGAGAAGGTACACGTTCCGACGCAGGCGCTGCCGATCATGACGGTGCCGACGCTGGCCGCTACCGGCTCGGAGATGAACTGTGGCGCGGTGATCACCAATGCGGAGACGACGGAGAAATCCTTCGTCCACGCCGAGTGCCTCTACCCGCGCGTCGCCGTGATGGATCCGGAGTTGACGGTCAGCGTGCCGAAAGACCAGACGGCGTACGGGGTGTGCGATCTGATCACCCACGTGACCGAAGGTTATCTCAACAGCACCGACAACACGCCGATCCAGGACTGCTTCGCGGAGGGCGTGATTCTGGCCGCCATGGAATACGGGCCGAAGGCCATCGCCGACGGCCGCGACCTGGAGGCGCGCGAGCAGATCATGTGGGCGGCCACGCTGGCGCTGAACGGCTGGGTGCAGTCCGGCAACGGGAGCGCGGGTTTCCCGGTCCATATGATCGAGCACACGGTGTCCGCGTTTCACGACATCACGCACGCGGCGGGGCTGGCGGTCATCAATCCCGCGTGGATGCGCTTCGCCGCGAAAACCAACACCGCCAAGTTCGTGAAGTTCGCGGAACGGATCTTCGGCCTCAAGGCCAAGGGCACCGACGATCTGGCGTGCGCCTTGGCGGGCATCGATCGCTTCGAGGCATTCCTCAAATCCATCGGCTGCCCGACGCGCTTCTCCGAGTTGGGCATCGACGGCAAGCTCGTCGAGACCTACGCGGCGGAAACCCTTCGTATCATTCACGACGGCAACGGCCGTCTGCCGGGAATTCCGCCCATGAGCCAAGAGGAGATCGAAGCCGTGCTGCGCGCGGCTCTTTAGACGGAAGGGAAAGGTGACAAAATGAAAGCAAACGCACTCGCAACGGTGGCCGTGACGTGCACCCTCAGCACGATGACAGGCTGCATGACAACCCGGGAGAGCACCATGACATGGGACAAGACATTTCCTAAGAGCGACAAGGTGGAACACCGGAAAGTCGTATTCAAGAACCGCTACGGCATCACCTTGTCGGCCGATCTGTATCAGCCGAAAAGGACCCGTGGCGAACAAGCGGCGATTGCCGTTGGCGGCCCGTTTGGCGCTGTGAAAGAGCAGTCTTCGGGCCTCTATGCGCAGACCCTGGCTGAACGCGGTTTCGTCACGTTGGCTTTCGATCCGTCCTATGCCGGCGAGAGCGGCGGAGAGCCGCGCAATGTGGCCTCGCCGGACATCAACACCGAGGACTTCTCCGCCGCCGTGGATTTCCTTGGCCTGCAGCCCAACGTCGACCGGAAGAAGATTGGCATCATCGGCATATGCGGCTGGGGCGGCATGGCATTGAACGCCGCCGCAGTGGACAAGCGGATCAAGGCCGTGGCGACCAGCACCATGTACGACATGACTCGAGTCATGTCAAAGGGCTACAACGACAGCGTGACACTGGAGCAGCGCACGCAGACACTCGAGAAGCTCGGTCAGCAGCGGTGGCTCGACGCGGAAGCGGGCGCTCCCGCGTACGGGCCGGCCTCCCTCGAGTTGAAGGGCGGAGAACCCCAGTTCGTCGTGGAGTATGCGGCCTACTACAAATCGAAGACGCGGGGTTTTCACCCACGCTCCATCAACTCGAACGGCTCGTGGACGCTCACAAATCCGCTGTCGTTCATGAACATGCCGATCCTGACGTACATCGCGGAAATTTCGCCGCGGCCCATTCTGCTTATCCATGGCGAAAAGGCCCATTCGCGCTATTTCAGCGAAACCGCCTACGCGGCTGCGGCCGAGCCCAAGGAACTCATGATCATTCCGGGCGCCAACCATACCGATTTGTACGACCGACCGGACAAGATCCCGTTCGACAAACTGGAGGCCTTCTTCAAGGCGAACTTGCGGTAACCACTATGAAAGCACTCAAACTCGAAGACAGCGGGCTTGAGGGCTCGGCCCTCGGGCTGGGCCGCACGGGGCTCAGCTTCGGTTAACCGGATTCCTTTTCGCGCTATTCTGCATAGCGAATCCATTGCAGGCAAAGGAAATAGAAATGAACACGCGCGCAGTCAAAAACGAACACCTGCCAGACGTATTCCCGAAGGGTGTGGAGATCACCGCGAACTTCACCGGCAAGGCGTGGCTGGCGATGTTGGTCAACAACAAGGCATGTGACATCGCCGTCTACAACGTGACGTTCGCTCCGGGCTGCCGCAACAACTGGCACAAACACGCGGTCGGACAGATCCTGCTGTGCACGGTGGGCGTCGGCTACTATCAGGAGCGCAGCCAAAAGGCGCGTCGGCTGGTGCCGGGTGACGTGGTCGAGATCCCTGCGGGAACCGAACATTGGCATGGCGCGGTCCCCGACTGCGAATTCGTTCACGTCGGCATGACGCCCAAGATGAGCGAGAACAGCGCGGTGTGGCTCGGACCGGTAAGCGACGCGGAATATGCGGCCGCGACGATGGCTGCAAAAAAGTAATCGAAGAAAAACTTCTTTTCCGTTTCCGGAAGCGGAGGCGGTTTTAGGCAAGGAGATTCAGATGAGCAAGAAGGTGTTGATCCTGTCCAGCAGTCCCCGCAAGGGCGGGAACTCGGATGTGCTGTGCGACGAGTTCGCAAAGGGTGCGCAGAGCGCGGGCCACCGAGTCGAGAAAGTGCGCGTGGCCGAGAAACGCATCGGCTACTGCACCGGATGCGGGGCTTGTCAGGGAAAAGGGCGCTGCGTGCAGAAAGACGACATGACGGGCATCTTGGACGCCATGGTGGCGGCGGACGCGATCGTGCTGGCGACGCCGGTCTATTTCTACACCATGTGCGCGCAGTTGAAGACGCTGATCGACCGTACAGCCGCACGCTACACTGAAATCACAGACAAAACATTCTATTTCATTGTTGCGGCGGCGGACGGCAGGAAAAAGGCTTTGGAACGGACGGTCGAGGAGTTCAGGGGTTTTCTCGACTGTCTGGACGGTTCAACCGAAAAGGGCATCATTTACGGCACGGGGGTTTGGGGCCTCGGCGACATCCAAGGAACCCAAGCCGTAAAGCAGGCTTATGAAATGGGCAACCTTCTTTAACGTAACGGGGTGAAAACGTCTCTTCCCGCATCCGCGCGAAGGCGCATTGATATTCTGACTTTACGTCTTGGCGTCCTTGCGTGAGATCATTCTTTGTGTTGACCTGTTAGGCTAAACTGAAAAAAAGGCGGCGCGGAAACCGTTCCGCGCCGCCCATATCATATCGTTTGCCCATCAAAAGACGTTTCGTCTATTTCGCGCCCCAAGGTTTGCCCGGCAGCGGGGCCTTGTCGTCGCCGTATTCCGGCATCGCCACGTCGCCGGCCTCGAAGTCCTGCCACGACGGCTTGCACGCGAGATTGTAGTAGGGCGACTTCTCGTTTTCGATGATGTCCGACATGCGGATCGTCTGACCCGTGTAGGCCGAAATGCGGCCTATCACCGCGCAGGCGGTGGACATCGCCACGTTTTCGCCTTCGTTCATCACCGGGATTTCGCCCATCACGCTACGCAGTAGATTCTCGTGTTCGACGACGTAGGGATTCCCCTCCTTGATCGAATACTTGTTGCCGTTGAGGACATACTCGGCGCCTTCCAACGCCAGCGCCGTGCCGCCGATCTTCTGGATCTTGCCACCCCCCGAGATCTCATACTCCTCGGTGCGGAAACGTTCGCCGACGAAACCGCTCGTCCCGCCGATCTGGCGGCACTGGCTGTGGATGTGAATGCCGTCATCGTAGTCGAAATCTACGCCGAAGAAGTCGTATTGGTTGCCCGAGACGCGACGCGTACGCGCGCCGAAGGCCCCCGCCGTGCGCGGATAACGGCCGATGAACCAGTTCGCGACATCGAGATTGTGGACATGTTGCTCCACGATGTGATCGCCCGACATTTCCGTCCAGTTCACCCAGTTGCTGCACAGGTAGGCGTCGTTCTTCATCCCTTCCTTGCGTTCACGCACCCACGGCACTGTGCCGTTCCAGTAAACCGCGCCTCCCAACACGTGCCCGACCTTGCCCTGCTGCAACGCGAGCGCTTGCAGGAGATAGCTCTTCTGATGACGGCGCTGCGTGCCGGCCACGAGCGACAGCTTCTTCTCTTTCGCGAGTTTCGCGGCAGCCAAGAATTGGCGCACGCCCGGGCCGTCCACGGCCACCGGTTTTTCGGCGAAGACATGCTTGCCCGCCTTGATCGCGGCCTCGACGTGAACGGGACGGAACGCGGGGGGCGTCGCCGTCACGATGATCTCGCAGTCGGAAGCCACGACCTTCTTGTAGCTGTTGGCGTCCCAGAAGGCGAATTTTTCGTCACATTCGAATTTCTTTGCCGCGGCCTTTGCCCGATCCTCAAAGAAGTCGCAGACTGCCACCAGCTTGACCTGGTGCCCGAGGGACTTCGCCGCCTCGGTGATCTGCGCCATGGCTCCCGAACAACGACCGCCCGCGCCGATCATGCCGACCTTGAAAACGCGCGGGGCATTCTGCGCCAAGGTAATGGTCGGCGCCGCCGCCATCATCGCCGCAAATACAGAGGACCCTTTAATGAATTCTCTACGATTCTGCATCTCTCTCTCCCTTGTTATAATTGGACGGACACAAAAGACCGCCCTCATTTATGCACGAATGAAATATCGAATCTTTTTACGCCATCGCCCACTGCTCGCGCAGCATCTTGGCCATGTTGAGGATCAGCCGCGTCTTCTCTTCTTGCGGGATGCCCTTTTTGGGGTCAGCCGGATTTTTCGGCCAGCCGCCTTCAAAGCTGACCGCCCCGCGATAACCAATGAGCTTCAATCCTTTAAAGCCATCCACGTAGAGATCCGCCTCGGGATGGACACCGGGAATGATCCGTTCCTTCAACCCCGCGATGTGGACATGCGAAAGCAACTTGCCCGCGCAGATGAACGCGCCCATGAAGCTCGTCTCTTCCAAACCCATATGCCAGAAATCGCCCATCACCGTCGCGCCCGGACCGATATCGGCCGCCATCCGCGCGCCATCGGCCACCTGACGCAAGAACGGCGTTTCGTTGCGCCGCAGCGGTTCCAAAACAATCGAGGTGCCGTTCTTTGCCGCATGCTCCGCCAGGCGCTTGCCCGTGTTGGTCACGAAATCCTCACGTAGCTCCTTGAAGCCCATCGGCACTTTGCCGCGCGCGGGGCACAGGATCAGACCGACTGACTTCATTTTGCCCAAAGCCTCGATGATCGGCAGAAACTTCTGCACCTCGGCCTCACGCTTCTCAGGCTCCGCGTACGAAAAGTCGCTGGGGCCGCACGCCGTCGCGATGAAGAGCTTGCGCCCTTTTATCGCCTCGATCATGGCGTCGCAATTCTTGATCGGCCAGTCACCGGACTGAATTTCGACGGCCCCGAACCCGTTCTGCTCTAAGAAATCGAGCTTCTCCTTGATCTCGCCGCCGGGGATCGCGCCCCACTGCAGACACAGATTGAGTTCAGCCGGCTTATCCGGCGGCGACAATTTCGGCATACCGTTTCCTCCTCCCGGTTGTTCCTGTGCCGACACACGTTGCGTGCCACACACCGCCGCCACTCCGGCAACCGCCGAAGCCGTCAGGAAATCACGTCTCTTCATCACTCGCGTCCTCCTCTGAAATTTCGCCTTGAAACTCTCATCCCAAACCAAGGGTAATATCGTCAATAGCAATATCACGGATGGGGTTGCAGGTCAAGGCCGCAAAGCATTACGGGCGCGTGCGTGATGCCGCCTCAACCGCCTGCCTGGCGCAACGGACCCCATCGCTCAGCGCGGCGGAGTCGCTCTTTTCAGTTCTCTTGAAATCAAACCCTGCAAGAACATCGGCCAAAGCCTGCCCCTCCGCCTTTTTCTCGCGCAGCAACCGAATTTTTTCGGCTTCCTCGATACCGTCGCGCAGCATCTCCCACCGCACAGAGGAACGCGGCCCGGGATAAAGCAAAAAGGTGTCGCCCGCCGGCCACGGCCCGAAACTCGAATCGAAGAGCGGATCACGTGGCCAGTTCACGAACGACCAGCGCAGGAACCCGTCCAGACCGTTAGCCGCCGCATAAAACCCCAGCCACACCTGCTCGTCCGTCGGACTGACCGTGAAGGTGTTGGGACGGCGCGGTCCGCAGCATACGTAGAACGTCGTCACGTCCCCCTGTGTCCGCCGCTGTTTGACCTCGTCCAGGAAGGCACGGTCAATATGCGCAATGAACTGACAATAGTTGGCCAGCTCAATGCCCTTAAAATGGCTCGGCGGATGGTTGCCGGGCATGGCGATCTTCAGGCGCGGCGCATACTTTTTCACACAGTCGGCCGTCGCTTGGGTGTCCTCCCTCCCCCTCTCGTCCATCGCGATGTAGGTCTCGTCCGCCCAGCCCTTCTTTTCCAGGTGTCGCTGGAAATCCGTCAAGAAAGGCCCCCAGTACGCCTCGTGCTCGGGCGTGCCGGGTTTCACCTCCACCGCCGTCTGATCGCCGGTTGCGCCGTCGATGTAATAGACGCGGTTGCCCCACGGCGCCATGGTGTAGCAATGGATTTGCGGCCCCAATCCGCACTTCTTCCCGAACTTCACATAGTCGTCGAACAGCGTGTAGTCGAACGACCACGAGCCGTCCGCCTTTTTGACATGCGGAATCATCGTATGGTACGCATCGAAGTTCTGATGGTTCCACGGCAGCTCGGTGATCGTGGTGGTCAGAACCTTCTGCCCCGCGTTTGCCAGCTCGCGGCAGATCGGTTCCATAAAGCGGT
>JAEAMG010000083.1_pt1 | contig 143847 bp, 136 predicted proteins | sample 8958741 | NCBI WGS metagenome assembly JAEAMG01 (sample SAMN16933256, study PRJNA681125) | bioreactor sludge metagenome | isolation source: anaerobic bioreactor treating anionic surfactant - SDBS | place: India: Bengaluru | collected 2019-02-28
TTCGACTGCGCCGGAAGTGGGGCGAATTATAGACTTCCAGAATCTGCCGTCAACCATTAATTTGGTTTTCCTATCAATCCAGTGAGGCTGATTAAAAAACCACCAAAAGATGCCCCTCTATATAGAAGAAATCGCCTAGATAACTCCCGCCTCTTTTAAAGCTTTCACATTCGCCGAGCCCAACCCCAACACATCCTGCAGCACCTGGGCCGTATGCTGCCCCAATAAAGGGGGTGGCGTACGGTACTCCACAGGCGTCTTGGATAACCTAATCGGACTGGCAACCAGCGGCACCCTACCTGCCAACGCATGCGGCAGGGATATCGCCAGCCCCCGCGCCCTCACCTGAGGGTCGGCAAACACCTGGGCCAGGTCATTGATCGGCCCACAAGGCACACCAACCAGCTCCAGTTGCGACACCCACTCAGCCGTCGTCTTGAAGACTGTAGCTTGGCGAATCAATGGAATCAGCTCAGTGCGGTTGGCAACCCGTACCTTATTAGTAGAGAACCGCGGATCATCCGCCCACTGCGGCTGTCCAGCCACTTCGGCAAACTTACGAAATTGCCCGTCATTACCCACCGTCAGGATGAAATCACCATCGGCCGTAGGGAAATCCTGATAAGGCACGATATTCGGATGAGCATTACCCAGTCGCTTTGGCGCCGCTCCCGTCGTCAGGTAGTTCATCGCCTGGTTAGCCAGACAGGCCACCTGCACATCAAGCAACGCCATATCGATATGCTGCCCACCCCCATCATGATCCCGATGCGCCAGCGCAGCCAGGATCGCCACCGTCGAGTAGAGCCCAGTGAGAATGTCAGTCAACGCAACCCCCACCTTCACCGGCCCGGCCCCCTCATCACCTTCCGGCCGGCCGGTAAGACTCATCAGCCCACCCAACCCCTGGATCATGAAGTCATACCCCGCGCGAGCGGCATACGGCCCCGTCTGACCGAAGCCAGTGATCGAGCAATAGATCAACTCCGGATTCACCTTCTTGAGCGACTCGTAGTCCAGCCCATACGCCGCCAGGCCGCCCACCTTGAAGTTCTCGATCAAGATGTCGGACTTAGCCGCCAGATCTCGCACCAGCTGCTGCCCCTCCGGGCGCGTAAAGTCGATAGTCACCGACTCTTTGTTGCGATTAGCCGACAAGTAGTACGCCGCCTCACTCGTGTTCTCGCCATCAGCGTCCTTAAGGAAGGGCGGCCCCCAGGCGCGCGTGTCGTCACCGCTACCAGGTCGCTCAACCTTGATCACCTCAGCCCCGAGGTCCGCAAGGATCTGCCCGGACCAGGGGCCCGCCAATACCCGTGACAAATCCAATACCCGCAGATGCGAAAGCGCGCCCATGCCGTTCTCCTATTAATAGAACGCCTGAAGACCGGTTTGCGCGCGCCCCAGAATCAAGGCGTGCACGTCGTGGGTACCTTCATAGGTGTTAACCACCTCCAGGTTTACCAAATGACGCGCCACTCCGAACTCATCAGAGATGCCATTGCCGCCCAACATGTCCCGCGCCATACGCGCAATGTCCAAAGACTTACCGCACGAGTTGCGCTTCATGATCGATGTGATCTCAACCGCGGCCGTTCCCTCATCTTTCATACGCCCCAAACGCAGGCAGCCTTGCAGCGCAAGCGTGATCTCTGTCTGCATATCGGCCAGCTTCTTCTGGATCAATTGAGTTGCCGCCAATGGACGGCCGAACTGATGGCGATCCAGGGTGTACTGGCGTGCGGTGTGCCAACAGAACTCGGCAGCCCCCAAAGCCCCCCAGGAGATGCCATAACGCGCCGAGTTAAGGCAGGTGAAAGGGCCCTTCAAGCCGCGCACATCCGGAAAAATGTTCTCTTCCGGCACAAACACGTTATCCATCACGATCTCACCGGTGATTGAGGCGCGCAGGCCGACCTTGCCGTGAATCGCCGGCGCACTCAGGCCTTTCCAGCCTTTCTCCAGGACAAACCCACGAATATCGCCAGCGTCGTCCTTGCCCCACACCACAAACACGTCCGCAATCGGGCTATTGGTTATCCACATTTTTGCGCCCGTCAGGCTGTAGCCGCCATCCACTTTGCGTGCACGAGTGATCATCGCGCCAGGATCGGAGCCGTGGTTAGGCTCGGTCAGACCAAAACAACCAATCCATTCGCCCGAGGCCAATTTCGGCAAGTACTTCTGCTTTTGCGCTTCGGTGCCGAACTCGTTGATAGGCACCATCACCAGTGACGACTGCACACTCATCATCGAGCGATAACCGGAGTCGACGCGCTCAACCTCACGCGCAATCAGCCCGTAGCTGACGTAGTTCAAGCCACTGCCCCCGTACTGCTCAGGAATCATCGCCCCCAGCAAACCGGTCTCACCCATTTCACGGAAAATCGCGGGGTCGGTCTTTTCATGGCGAAAGGCTTCGAGCACACGCGGCGCCAGTTTGCCCCGGGCGAATTGCTCAGCGCTATCACGCACCATGCGCTCTTCTTCGGTGAGCTGTTGATCCAGCAGCAGTGGATCGATCCAGTTGAAGCTTGCCTTGCCAGCCATGAATGAGTCCTCGCAAAGAAAAATCAGAAGTCGTGGATGGAGCCTAGGCCGCGCAGGCGGGGAGAGCAAACGAGGTTTCTGCATAGGCTTGTGCTAATTTCTCACTTCGTAACCCCAAGAAACGCCGCAGCTGCAATTTTTATGTGAGGACAAGGTACATGCGCAGAAAAATCCCCAGCACCACCGCCCTTGTCAGTTTTGAAGCGGCAGCCCGCCACGAGAGCTTTACCAAGGCGGCGCATGAGCTTTCCATCACCCAAGGCGCCATTTGCCGACAGATCGCCAGCCTGGAGGAGTTTTTAAGTGTCGAGCTGTTTCGGCGCTCACGACGCGGGGTAAAGCTGACGGAGGCGGGGCTTTCGTACAGCCGTCGCATCGCCACGCAGTTGGACGCCGTGGAGCGCGACACCCTGTCAGTGATGGGCCAACAGGGCGCAAATACCATTGAACTGGCCGTAGTACCCACTTTTGGTACGCAATGGTTGATCCCTCGCCTCAAGGACTTTCAACGACAACATCCGGAGGTGACGGTAAACCTGACTAACCGCACGCGCCCCTTTCTGTTTGCCGATACAGAATTCGACGCGGCAATCTACTTCGGCGACGCAGATTGGCCAGGCACCGAATCCCACAGGCTCATGGGAGAAAATCCTGTCCCCGTGTGCAGCCCGCGACTATTGGGCGAACTTGAGCGATTCACCCCCCACGAGATAGCGGAACTGCCATTGCTGCAGCAGACCACCCGCCCTTACGCCTGGCGCCAATGGTTCAACGCCCAACAACTAAACGTTCCCCGCGACATGACAGGCCCGCGTTACGAGCTATTCTCGATGTTGTCTCAGGCAGCCATGCACGACATGGGTATTGCACTGATCCCGCCGTTCCTTATCCAGCGAGAACTGGACGAGCATCGATTGGTGATCGCAAGCCCACAAGCGCTGAGCAGCTCGAAGGCTTATTACCTGATGATTCCTGACAGAAAAGTCGAATCAGCCTCGCTGCATGCGTTCAGAGACTGGTTGATCGACCAATCACAGCGCTACAGCCCCAGCATTTAAAGGACAATCTTCATATGCTGACTTTGTAGTCAGTTAAATTCTGATCCTACAGATATACGTATATGTCGCATTTAAACAGACTGTACCTGTCAACCTCAAACAAGGCTTAAGGCCATGTTTATCGTGGCTTGTAGCGACGCTCATCGGCCAATGCCCGACTATTCACGCCAACGATGGCAAAACACACAAGGATCAGCTGGAGCCCTTTAAATACCTGTATTTAAAGAGGTTATTTCAAAGTGTTGCGACAATCAGTCACAGGGTGACTTGTAGTTAATTTTTCGTCACCCGTCATAATCCCTTGAAGGCCGTAAAGTTCGCCTGCAAAATGCCGCGCCCCGCTGTCATTTCAGCGGGATCGTGCTGATCGGCCGCCCCAGATGCGCCACTCACGGTGCACTGGCCTTTTTACAAAAAGATCAAAAGCAAAAAGATCATGCAGGAGATTTGACGTGCACATTGGTGTTCCTCTCGAAACCCAGACCGGTGAAACGCGGGTGGCTGCCACCCCGGAAACCATCAAGAAGCTGATCGGCCAGGGCCATAAGGTCACTGTTCAAAGCGGAGCCGGTATCAAAGCCAGCATCGTCGACAGTGCCTATGAAACGGCAGGCGCAACCATTGGCAGTGCCAGCGATGCGTTTGGCGCCGAGCTGATCCTAAAGGTGGTCGCCCCCAGCGACAGCGAGCTGGCGCTGATCAAAAGCGGCACCGTGTTGGTGGGCATGCTCAATCCGTTCAGCAACGAAACCATTGCCAAGCTGGCCGAGCAGGGCATCACTGCCTTCGCGCTGGAAGCGGCTCCACGTACCTCGCGGGCCCAGAGCCTCGACGTGCTGTCTTCCCAGGCCAACATCGCCGGCTATAAAGCCGTGTTGCTGGCCGCCCATCATTACCCGCGCTTCATGCCGATGCTGATGACCGCCGCAGGCACCGTCAAAGCCGCGCGCGTGCTGATCCTCGGCGCCGGTGTGGCAGGCCTTCAAGCCATCGCCACGGCGAAACGCCTGGGCGCAGTGATCGAAGCATCCGACGTGCGCCCCGCGGTAAAAGAGCAGATCGAATCCCTCGGCGCCAAATTCGTCGACGTGCCATACGAAACTGACGAAGAGCGTGAATGCGCCGTCGGTGTAGGCGGTTACGCCCGCCCGATGCCGACCAGCTGGATGCAACGCCAGGCCCTGGCCGTGCATGAGCGCGCCAAGCAAGCCGATATTGTCATCACTACCGCCCTGATCCCCGGCCGTAAAGCGCCGACCTTGCTCAGCGCCGACACTGTCGCGCAGATGAAGCCCGGCTCGGTGGTCATTGACCTCGCCGCTGCCCAGGGTGGCAACTGCCCGCTGACCGTCGCCGATCAGGTGGTGGTTGAGAACGGCGTGATCATCTGCGGCCCGACCAACCTGGCCGGCGCGGTCGCCGCCGATGCATCGGCCTTGTATGCGCGCAACCTGCTGGACTTCCTGAAGCTGGTCTTCAACAAGGAAGGGCAGTTTGAAATCAACCTCGAAGACGACATCGTCGCAGCGTGCCTGATGTGCCGCGACGGCCAAGTCATCCGCAAAAACGCCTAAGCAGGGATTCAGACGATGGAAGAGCTTATCTCCCCCGGTATCTACAACCTGATCATCTTTGTGCTGGCGATTTATGTCGGTTACCACGTGGTCTGGAACGTAACCCCCGCACTGCACACGCCGCTGATGGCAGTGACCAACGCCATTTCGGCGATTGTGATTGTCGGCGCCATGCTCGCGGCAGCGCTGACCGTGACCCCGCTGGGCAAGACCATGGGCACCCTGGCTGTGGCCCTCGCAGCAGTGAACGTGTTCGGCGGCTTCCTGGTGACTCGCAGGATGCTGGAGATGTTCAAGAAGAAAGCCCCGAAAGTAAAAGAAGAGGCGCCGAAGTAATGAGCATGAATCTGGTGACGACGCTGTACCTGATCGCGTCGATCTGCTTTATCCAGGCCCTTAAAGGCCTGTCACACCCAACCACGTCGCGGCGCGGCAACCTGTTCGGCATGCTCGGCATGGCGCTGGCGGTACTCACTACCGTGGGCCTCATCTATAAGCTCGGCGCTGAGCTGGCCACTGCCGGCATCGGCTACGTGATCGTCGGCCTGCTGGTCGGCGGCACCGCCGGTTCGATCATGGCCAAGCGCGTAGAAATGACCAAGATGCCGGAGCTGGTGGCATTCATGCACAGCATGATCGGCCTGGCTGCGGTATTTATCGCGATTGCCGCCGTGGTCGAGCCGCAGTCCCTGGGCATCGTCAAACACCTGGGCGACGCAATCCCGGCGGGCAACCGCCTGGAGCTGTTTCTCGGCGCAGCCATCGGTGCGATTACCTTCTCCGGTTCGGTGATCGCGTTCGGCAAGCTGTCGGGCAAGTACAAGTTCCGCCTGTTCCAAGGCGCACCGGTACAGTTCGGCGGCCAGCACAAGCTGAACCTGGTGCTCGGCCTGCTCACACTGGGCCTGGGCCTGGCTTTCATGTTCACCGGCAACCTCAGCGCGTTCGCACTGATGCTTGCCTTGGCGTTCGTGCTGGGCGTGCTGATCATCATCCCGATTGGCGGCGCTGATATGCCGGTCGTCGTTTCGATGCTCAACAGCTACTCCGGCTGGGCCGCAGCGGGGATCGGCTTCTCGCTGAACAACTCGATGCTGATCATCGCCGGCTCCCTGGTGGGCTCCAGCGGCGCGATCCTGTCGTACATCATGTGCAAGGCGATGAACCGTTCCTTCTTTAATGTACTGCTCGGTGGTTTCGGCAATGCGCCGGATGCCGGTGCTGCAGCGGGTTCTAAAGAAGCACGCCCGGTGAAGTCCGGTTCGGCCGACGACGCCACCTTCCTGCTGACCAACGCCGACACCGTGATCATCGTTCCAGGCTACGGCCTGGCGGTGGCACGGGCACAGCATGCGCTGAAGGAACTGACCGAGAAGCTGACCCACCGTGGCGTGACCGTGAAATACGCGATCCACCCGGTGGCCGGCCGTATGCCTGGGCATATGAACGTCCTACTGGCCGAGGCGGAAGTGCCTTACGACCAGGTGTTCGAGATGGAGGACATCAACTCTGAATTCGGCCAGGCCGATGTGGTGCTGGTGCTGGGCGCGAACGACGTGGTCAACCCGGCCGCGAAGAACGACCCCAATTCACCGATTGCCGGCATGCCGATCCTGGAAGCGTTCAAGGCGAAGACCATCATCGTCAACAAGCGCTCGATGGCCAGCGGTTATGCTGGGCTGGATAACGAGCTGTTCTATCTCGACAAGACCATGATGGTCTTTGGTGATGCGAAGAAGGTCATCGAAGACATGGTCAAGGCCGTCGAGTAACACTGCTTCAGCGCAATACTCCAAACCCCGGCCTCCTGTAGGCTGGGGTTTTTTATTACCCCATGAAACCCGACCAAAGGCTCTAAATCGCTGCCCCGCATTCGACCATGGTAGCGGGCCGAAATTTTTTGAAATCACTACACTGCCCACCTTGCTTCCGTAGCCTGAGATAACAATTCATGTACCGTGATCGTATCCGCTTGCCTTCGTTGTTGAACAAGGTCATGAGCGCGGCAGACGCCGCCGCACTGATCGAGGACGGCATGACCGTCGGCATGAGCGGCTTCACCCGAGCCGGTGAAGCCAAGGCCGTCCCCCACGCCCTGGCCGAGCGCGCCAAGACGTCCCCGCTGAAAATCACCCTGATGACCGGTGCCAGCCTGGGTAACGACCTGGACAAGCAACTGACCGAAGCCGGCGTGCTGTCCCGACGCATGCCGTTCCAGGTCGATAGCACCTTGCGCAAGGCAATCAACGCCGGCGAAGTGATGTTTATCGATCAGCACCTGTCGGAAACCGTCGAGCAACTGCGCAACAACCAGCTCAAGCTGCCGGACATTGCCGTCATCGAGGCCGTTGCGATCACCGAACAAGGCCATATCGTGCCCACCACGTCCGTGGGTAACTCCGCCAGCTTCGCGATTTTCGCCAAGCAAGTGATCGTCGAGATCAACCTGGCGCACAACCCGAACCTGGAAGGGCTGCACGACATCTATATCCCGACGTATCGGCCAACCCGTACGCCGATCCCGCTGGTAAAGGTCGACGACCGCATCGGCAGCACCGCGATCCCGATCCCGCCGGAGAAGATCGTCGCCATCGTGATCACCAATCAGGCCGACTCAGCCTCCACCGTGACGCCACCCGACAGCGACACCCAGGGCATCGCCAACCACTTGATCAACTTCCTCAAGCAGGAAGTGGACGCCGGGCGCATGACCAACAAGCTGGGCCCGCTGCAGGCCGGTATCGGCAACATTGCCAACGCAGTGATGTGCGGCCTGATCGATTCGCCGTTCGAAGACCTGACCATGTATTCGGAAGTGTTGCAGGACTCGACGTTCGACCTGATCGACGCCGGCAAGCTGAGCTTCGCCTCGGGCAGCTCGATCACTTTGTCGGAGCGGCGCAATACCGACGTGTTCGGTAACCTGGAGCACTACAAAGACAAGCTGGTGCTGCGCCCGCAGGAAATCTCCAATCACCCTGAAGTGGTGCGGCGCCTGGGCATTATCGGCATCAACACCGCGCTGGAGTTCGACATCTACGGCAACGTCAACTCCACCCACATCTGCGGCACGCGGATGATGAACGGGATTGGCGGTTCCGGCGACTTCGCCCGCAACGCGCACCTGGCGATCTTCGTCACCAAGTCGATTGCCAAGGGCGGCGCGATTTCCAGCGTGGTGCCAATGGTCAGCCATGTGGACCACACCGAGCATGACGTCGACATCCTGGTCACCGAAATAGGCCTCGCCGACCTGCGTGGCCTGGCGCCACGGGAGCGGGCCCGCGTGATCATCGACAACTGTGTGCATCCGGCGTACCGCGATGCGCTGAACAGTTACTTCAACGCGGCCTGCGCTATCGGCGGGCACACCCCACACATCCTGCGCGAAGCACTGAGTTGGCACATTAACCTGGAAGAAACCGGGCATATGCTCAAGGCTTGATTGATACAGATCCGAGCTGATGCAAACACAGTTTCGTCAGCTCGATTGCACAACCCTGACTTCTTGAAAAAACTGTACTGCTGTACCGGTCATTTCCTACCGAAAACTCCCATGCCAGCATCATAAAATACCAATTTCGCACCGTTTCAGTGCGGACAGGTACAGTTGCCCCATTTACGTACAGTACAGCACCTATAAACAGTTAACTGGCCCCTCACAATACAGGTGAACTGTATCTAGAGAGTGTTGCGTCGGAAGAGGATCATTGGCATCAGTTAAACCACTACCTAATCCCGCCACAAGCGGAAGGATGTCATCATGGAACGTACACTCAGTTCCGAACTGTTCTTCGAAGAAAAAGCTGTAAACACCCAGGCTTCCCTGCCTTTGCGCGTTCTCGCCAACCTGATGTTGTGGCAGCGCCGCATCTCCAGCCGCCACCAACTGGCTCGTCTGGATTCGCGTCTGCTGGCTGACGCTGGTATCAGCGAAGCTCAACGCTACGAAGAGCTGAGCAAGCCGTTCTGGCGCTAATTGGCGCCCGCTGGCCCTGACCCACCGGGTCCACTGCCAGCACTGATTTGTCAAAACAAAGCCCGCCCCGGGAGACCGGAGGCGGGCTTTGTTGTTTCCAGGGCTGCCTTTTTTCCAGGCCAAACAGAAGCCGTTGATCCAGACAGGTACAGTTTAAAAAATATAACAGTTAAGCAGTACAATTAAGTATTGGTGTATCTGTAACGGTCAAAGCAACTCGCCCACCATGGTGTTCCAAGACCTCATGAAAGGCGCTCACCATGGATACCCAACCTCCTTCTCTATGTAAACGGCTGTTACGCCGGACAGTTTCCACACTGGCCAAATGGATACGCCACGCCTACGAACGACGCCAACTGGCGCAGCTTGATCTTCGAGAACTCTCCGATGTCGGTATCAGCACGGGAGACCGAATGGCCGAGCTGTCCAAGCCATTCTGGCGAGACTAGACAGTCAAGAAGCTTTCCGAACGGATAAACAGCGGCTTAATATCCAGCCATAACGTGGCGAACCGTTTAGAACAGACGTCTGATCCCCAATGGTTGCCCCGCTCCACCTTATTCGTTCATCTAGAGGAGTCACCCCATGTCCCGTATTCGCCTGCTCAGCGCTGCAACCCTGTTGGCCCTGGCCACCAACGCCAGCGCGACCAGCTTCATCGTGACCACCGACTCCATAGTCGGCGCACTGAAGGCAACTTCCGACGCCACCTCCGATGCCACTTCGTCCCTGCGGGATAACAAAGTCGTGCGCGCCGCCCGTGACGACGCAGCCAGCTTCGTCGCCAGCGAAGGTGCCATCCGCGGTGTGAAGCTGGAAAGCGCGCTGGCCCAGATCCGCCAACAAGCGCCACAACTGCATACTGCCACTGACGCACAGCTGGCCCAGGCCATCCTGGCCATTTGAGCGCGCTGACACAAAGGGAGCGCCCGTCGCTCCCTGATGCCGTCGCGCTGGCTCTCGCCCGGGCATTACGCTAGCCTTGGCGCTCGCTTTCAGTTGTCGAGTCCCATGGCTTTTTCATACCGCCTGCTAATAGTCCCTGTGTTGTTTTGCGCCAGTTGGTCGCCACTGGCTTCGGCCTTTGACCTGACCATCCAAAGCACCGTCGCGAGTGCGTACGCCACCAGCAAGGTGACTTCCGCGCCTTTCGACCGGAAAGTAGTCGTGGCCGCCCAGGATGATGCCGCTGCATTTATCGCCACTGACGGCCAATGGCGGGGCGCACGGCTGGAATCCGCACTGGAATATCTGCGCCGCACCCAACCAAAACTTAACGCCAGTGACCTTGAACTGGCGCAAGCAATTCTCGTCCAATAATCATCTTTGTATTTCGGAGTCATTCCATGCGTAGCCCGCTGATCGCCGCCACCCTTGGCCTGCTGTTGTTGGCCGACGTTGCCCAGGCGCATACCTTGGTGGCCACCAGTAACATCATTGTTCGCGCCTCTGGCCGCACCATTGATTTCACCTCGGACACCACCACCTCCATCCGCGACTCCAAAGTCGTGCGCGAAGCCCACGATGACGCGGCCAGTTTCGTCGCCACCAACGGCGAGATTCGTGGCGCACAGTTGGAAGCGGCCTTCGACACCTTGCGCACCCGCCTGCCGGAAGCGCGCGATGCCAGTGACCAGACCCTCGCCGAAGCTATTCTCGCTCTGTGAGGCGCCTTGTCGCCTGGCTCCTGGCCGGGACTGTGCTGCTGTGTGCCAGCGCAGCTCAGGCCAGCCTGCAACTGCGGCTCAAGCCAGAAGGCTTGAGCCCGGCCGAACAGCAGGCCAGCCAGGCATTGCTTGATGAAGCGATGCGCGCATTGCCACCGCGCTTTATCGAGCAGTTGGACCGGCGCATCGATGTCGGCTGGACCGACAAGATGCCCGAAAACGCTTACGGCCAGGCCTCCCTGGTGTCGGAACTGGACCTCAACCGCAACCTCCTGGCCAGCCTGACCGACGGCAGCGCCGCCACCCAGAAAACCAATCGCCCCCACGGCACCGTGCGCCGGGAAATGCTCGCCACCGTGCTGCATGAACTGACCCACATCTATGACCGTGCACGCCTCTGGTCCAAAGACGAACGCGCACTGATCCAGCGTTGCAGCCGCCAGAACAACATCACTGGCCTGATCGGCCTGCCCGATCAATGCCGTGGCCAGAATGACCGGCGCTTCACCCTCAGCGATGACCCGCGCCTGCTGGACCTGGCGGGCTGGCCGCAATATGTCGGCCGTCGCGGTGAACGCGAACAACACAACCGTCAGGTCGCGCGCAGCCCGGACATCTACGAAACCACCAATCCGCTGGAATTCGTAGCCGTCAATATGGAGTATTTCCTCCTCGACCCAAGCTATGCCTGCCGGCGCCCCGCGCTGTTCCGCTATTACAAGGAACACTTCGGCTGGGCCCCGCCCGAACAAGACACTTGCGCCAAGACCTACGCGTTTCTCAACGCCGGCAATGATTTTGCCAAGACACCGTTGGGCCACGTCGACCCGGAGCGGGTCTACGAGATCGACTACCTGCTGGCCGAAGCCAACCAGAACCTGGTAAGCCGCTGGGGCCACAGTATGCTGCGCCTGGTGATCTGCGCGCCGGGCCGACCCCGTGGGCCGGACTGCCGGCTCGACCTGGACCAGCACCTCGTGCTGTCCTACCGGGCGTTCGTCGGTGACGTACAGTTGTCCAGCTGGGATGGCCTGGTGGGCAAGTACCCGTCACGGCTGTTCGTGTTGCCATTGGCTCAGGTGATCGACGAATACACCAAGACCGAACTACGCGGCCTGGCGTCCGTGCCCTTGAAACTGTCGCGCCAAGAGATCAACAACACCGTCGAGCACGCCGCTGAAATGCACTGGAGCTATGACGGCAACTATTACTTCCTGTCCAACAACTGCGCGGTCGAAAGCCTGAAGCTGCTGCGCAGCGGCAGCGCTAACCCGCAACTGACCGGCCTGGACAACATCACCCCCAACGGCCTGCTGGAAGTGCTGCAAGCCCGTGGCCTGGCGGATACCAGCGTACTCAACGACAAACGCGAGGCCATGCGCCTGGGGTATCACTTTGACTCCTTCCGCGAACGCTACCAGGCGATGTTCGACGTGCTGCGCAAACACTTGCCGATCAAACAGACCCAGGTTGAAGACTGGCTGTCTCTCAGTGCCGAACAGCGCCGCCAGTGGTTCGACCAGGCCGACCTGCGCACCAGCGCCGCACTGCTGCTGCTGGAGCAAGCGAGCTTTCGCAAACAGCTGATGCTGGCCCAGGACGAAGTCAAACAACGTTACCTCGGTGCACGCGAGCTGAAAAACGGCGGCATGGAGAAAGCCAACGCCACACTGCAGCAGATCCTCGCCAACAGTGGCTTCCTCAGCCGCCCGGCGGAATTGCTCGGCAGCGGCGGCTACGGTCTGCCGCAACCTTCGGAAGCCAAGCGCCTGGAATCGGAAAGCGCCGAGCGCCAGAAGCAGTTGCAATCGCTTACCGGCGAGCTGGATAAAGAGGTGAGGGCGCTGCTGGAACCGTCCCGCGCGGCTGAGATTGCGGCGTGCGAAGCCAACCTGAAGCAGGTCGGTGAACACCTGCGCAAACTGCACAAAGCAGCGGGCGGCCTTGAGCTGCCCTGACGTACCCGGGATAAACACATTTGAAATGTGTACGTCTGAAGACCGTGCATCTTCCCACCACCAACTGTTTTGCCAACGAAAGCTGGCTGAAAGCTTACGCGTCTAGGATCGCCTCCAACTGCCGGCAACAGACCGGCTGTACACAACAACAATGGTGATCCCCGATGTCCGTCCGTACCCGCCTGTTCGTCCCAACTCCACCCGTACGCCTCGTGCCTTTCGTTCTGCGCTGACCCACCCCGGTTCGCCATTCCCTAGCCGCGCTACGCCTGGAGTATTCCTATGCTGACTTTCCTTGGCTTTGCCATGGTCATCACGTTCATGTTCCTGATCATGACCAAGCGCCTGTCCGCGCTGATCGCCCTGATCATCGTGCCTATCCTGTTCGCGCTGTTCGGCGGTTTCGCACCGAAGATCGGCCCGATGATGCTCGAAGGCATCACCAAGCTCGCGCCCACCGGCGTGATGCTGATGTTCGCCATCCTCTACTTTGCCCTGATGATCGACTCCGGCCTGTTCGACCCGGCCGTGCGCAAGATCCTCAAGATGGTCAAGGGCGATCCGCTGAAGGTATCGGTCGGCACCGCCGTGCTGGCCCTGGTGGTGTCCCTCGACGGTGACGGCGCCACCACCTACATGATCTGCGTGGCCGCCATGCTGCCGCTGTACCAGCGCATCGGCATGAGCCCGCGGATCATGGCCGGCCTGATCATCCTCGCTGGTGGCGTGATGAACATGACGCCCTGGGGTGGCCCGACCGCCCGCGCCGCCAGTGCGCTGCACGTGGACCCTTCGGATATTTTCGTACCGATGATCCCGGCGATGGCCGCCGGTGTGGTCGCGATCCTGGTGATTGCCTACATGTACGGCAAGCGCGAACGTGCGCGCCTGGGTGAACTGCACCTGCAAGTCGACGAGATCGACCACAGCGAAATCAGCGTGTCGCAATACCCGGATGCCCGCCGTCCGAAGCTGATCTGGTTCAACGGCGCCCTGACCCTGGCCCTGATGTGCACGCTGATCGCCGGCTTGTTGCCGCTGCCGGTGCTGTTCATGGTGGCATTCAGTATTGCCATGATCGTCAACTACCCGTGCCTGCAACAGCAGAAAGACCGCGTCGCCGCCCACGCCGGCAGCGTATTGGCCGTGGTGGGGTTGATCTTCGCCGCAGGGATCTTCACCGGCATCCTATCGGGCACCGGCATGGTCGATGCCATGTCCAAGAGCCTGCTGGCCGTCATTCCGGAAGCCATGGGCCCTTACCTGGCGGTGATCACCGCGCTGGTGAGCATGCCGTTCACCTTCTTCATGTCCAACGATGCGTTCTACTACGGCGTACTGCCAGTACTGGCTGAAGCCGCCAGCCACTACGGCATCACCGCCGTGGAAATGGCCCGCGCATCCATCGTTGGTCAGCCCGTGCACTTGCTAAGCCCGCTGGTACCGTCGACCTACCTGCTGGTGGCCCTGGCCGGTATCGAATTTGGCGATCACCAGCGCTTCACCCTGAAGTGGGCAGTGCTGGTGTGCCTGTGCATAATGTTCGCCGCATTGCTGATGGGGATTTTTCCTCTATTCAGCACTCTATAATCGTACAACCCACTGCGCCGGCCTATCTGCCGGCGCGGTTTAACACTTGCTCAAAGGAATACACATGGAATGGCTGACCAATCCGGAAATCTGGATTGCCTTCTTCACCCTGACGGCCCTCGAGATCGTCCTGGGCATCGATAACATCATCATGATTTCGATCCTGGTCAGCCGCATGCCCAAGCATATGCAGGCACGCACCCGGATCTTCGGCCTGGCCCTGGCCATGGTCACGCGCATCCTGTTGCTGTTGTCGATCACCTGGGTCATGCGCCTGACCGACGATCTGTTCGTGGTCTTCGGCCAAGGCATTTCCGGCCGCGACCTGATCCTGTTCTTCGGTGGCCTGTTCCTGCTGTGGAAAAGCTCCCAGGAGATGTACCACGCTCTGGAAGGCGAAGACGAAACCCACGACGAACCCAAGGGCGCCGGTGGCAAGTTCATCTACACCATCATCCAGATCGCGATCATCGACATCGTGTTCTCCCTGGACTCGGTGATCACCGCCGTGGGCATGGTCTCCCATGTACCCGTCATGGTTGCCGCGATCATCGTTGCGGTACTGGTGATGATGCTGGCTGCCGGCACCATCAGCGACTTTATCGACAAGCACCCGTCGTTGAAGATGCTGGCGCTGTCGTTCCTGCTGGTGGTGGGTACCGTGCTGATCGCCGAATCCTTCGATGTGCACGTGCCAAAAGGCTACGTCTACTTCGCCATGGCGTTCTCGCTGGCGGTGGAAGCGGTCAACATCAAGATGCGTACCGCCATCGCGAAAAAGAAGAAACAGCAGGACCCTGTGAAACTGCGCAAGGATATTCCGGGTCAATAAACCCGAGCCAGACAAAAAAGGGGCTTTTATAAGCCCCTTTTTTTCATCCGCAAAAAGTTGATTTCATGACAGTTTTGTTTCAATCCCCACTTTAGCTATGCGATGCTGGCGCCGAGCCCATTCGCCAACTACAGCTTAACTACAAGACGTAGAACGGCACGCGGCAACTTTCCTTCGCTCCTGTTGGAGCGCACCCACACGGGGGGCCGAGCATGCTGACCTTGCTCAATCTGCTTTCCGCCGTGACCCTGCTTATCTGGGGCACGCACATCGTCCGTACCGGCATCCTGCGGGTCTACGGTTCCAACCTGCGTCAGGTCATCGGGCAGAACATGTCCAAGCGCTGGCTGGCATTTGTCGCCGGGATCCTGGTGACCGCCATGGTGCAGAGCAGCAACGCCACGGCGATGCTGGTGACGTCCTTTGTCGGCCAGGGCCTGATGGGGCTGATGCCCGCCCTGGCGACCATGCTCGGCGCCGACGTCGGTACCGCGCTGATGGCGCGGGTGCTGACGTTCGACCTGTCCTGGCTGTCGCCGTTGCTGATCTTTCTTGGGGTGATCTTCTTCCTGTCGCGCAAACAGACGCGGGCAGGGCAGTTGGGCAGGGTCGGGATCGGCCTCGGACTGATCATTCTCGCGCTGCAATTGATCGTCGAAGCCGCCGGGCCGATTACCCACGCGCAGGGTGTGAAAGTACTGTTCGCCTCGCTGACCGGCGACATTTTGCTCGATGCCCTGGTCGGCGCCTTGTTCGCGATGATTTCCTACTCCAGCCTCGCCGCCGTCCTACTGACCGCCACCCTGGCCGGCGCCGGGGTGATCGGCTTGCACGTGGCCATCGGCCTGGTGATCGGCGCCAACATTGGCAGCGGTGTGCTGGCCTTCCTAAGCACCAGCATGCAGAACGCCGCCGGTCGCCAGGTCGCGCTGGGCAGCCTGCTGTACAAACTGATCGGCCTGCTGCTGATCATTCCGGTGCTTGACCCGCTGGTGCTGTGGATGGACGGCCTGGACTACAGCGCACAAGGCATGGTCATCACCTTTCACCTGCTCTACAACGTCAGCCGCTGCCTGATCCTGCTGCCCACTATCAGTCCGATGGCCAAGCTGTGCGCCTGGTTGCTGCCGGAGCGGGATGAGGTCAACGGCAAGGCCAAACCGCGCCACCTGGACCTCACAGCCCTGACCACGCCGAGTCTGGCGCTGGCCAACGCCGCACGGGAAACCCTGCGCCTGGGTGATCTGATCGACAACATGCTCACCGCCATGCAGGAAGTGCTGCGCGGCAAACAAACCGCCATCACCCAGGAAATGCGCAGCCTCAGCGATGACGTCGAGGCACTCTACAGCGCGATCAAACTCTACCTGGCGCAAATGCCCCGCGAAGACCTCAGCGAACAGGACAGCCGCCGCTGGGCGGAAATCATCGAGCTGTCGATAAACCTGAAACTGGCCGGTGACCTGATCGAGCGCATGCTGCGCAAAGTCCAGCAGCAGAAAACCTCGCAGCGTCGCCAATTCTCCGAAGTCGGCCTGGAAGAACTCACCGGCCTGCACAGCCAGTTGATCGCCAACCTGCGCCTGGGGCTGTCGGTATTCCTCAGTGCCGACCCGGAAAGCGCCCGCCAATTGCTGCGTGAAAAGCGCCGCTTCCGCGCCCAGGAGCGCCGCCTGGCCCACGCTCACGTCAGCCGCCTGCAACGCAAGATCGTGCAGAGCCTGGAGACCAGCTCGCTGCATCTGGAGCTGATTGCCGATATGAAACGCTTGAACTCGTTGTTTTGCAGCAGTGCTTATGTAGTCTTGGAAACGTCCGACACCGGCGCACTCTCCGCCGAAGATATTGCCGACATCACACATTCGCCCTGAACGTACGATGGCCCGTGAAGTCAGTTAAAGCTGACCTCACTCGCCAGGAAGCTAGTTATGCGTCGCCTGTTGTTCGCTTGCCTGCTCATGGGTTCTGCCCACGTCTTCGCCTTTGACCGCCTGCAGGTCGAGGGCTACACCCTGCCCAACGGCCTGCAATTGTTGCTTAAACCGGGCACCGAACGTGGCCATGTGGCGATTCGCCTGGTTGTCGGCGTAGGCCTGGACGACTTCAGTTGCGAAGAAAAGGAACTGCCGCACCTGCTCGAACACTTGCTGTTCAGCGGCCTAGACGGCGGCGGCGAAGGCGAGCTGGAAGACCGCATGCAGGCCCTGGGTGGTGAATGGAACGCCTACACCAGCAACGCCGACACCACCTTTGTGATCGAGGCGCCCGCGCAAAACCAGCGCAAGGTGCTGGACCTGCTGCTGGCGATCATCACTCGCACCGAGTTGACCGACGCCAATATCAACGCGGCCAAGCGGGTGGTCGAACGCGAAGACGGCGGTCATTACTCTCACCTGCAACGCCTGCTCGACCGCCAGGACCTGGGCCACACCGCCAGTAATCAGTTGGCGGTGGAGCTGGGGCTCAAATGCGCCGAACGCGCCGAGGTCGATCACCTGACCCGCGATCAACTGGAGGCGCTACGCAAAAATTGGTACGCCCCCAACAACATGACCCTGATCATCGTCGGCGACCTCGACAAACTGCTGCCCGCCTACCTGGAACGCACCTACGGCCAACTGGACCCGATCGAACCCAGCGAGCATCCGGCGCTGCCGCAAATCCAGCACGCCGCCGCCAGCCACCGCGACCTGATCCACGGCTGGGTGGGTGACAGTGCCAAACTGCACTGGCTGTTCCCCGAGCCGGTGCTGGACGACCAGCATGATGAAACCTACGACCTGCTCAAGGATTACCTGGACTGGGCGTTGTACCGCCAACTACGCCTCAAGCATGGGTTGTCCTACGGCCCCTGGAGCGAGCGCGAAGTGCTCGGCGGCGTTGGCTTCCTCAGCCTGAATGCCGACCTGGAGCGGGACAACCTCGCCGAAGCCGAGCAGGTGTTGCAAGACCTCAAGGCGCAACTGCTCAAGGACGGCCTTGACCCAACGGTATTTGCCCGCCTGAAACAGGCCGCCATCGCCCGCCAGGCCTGGGCCGTGCAGGGCAACAGCGCGCTGGCCGATTATTACTGGAGCGCCTCAGGCGATTATGACAATGGCCACTTCAGCGACCCGGTCAAACGCATCAAGGCCGTGAGCCTGGAGCAGACCGGCCAGGCCATGCGCGAGTTACTAAAGCAACCGAGTTACTGGCGCATCGAGAAACCGCTGTTGAGTTACGACATGCTCAGCTGGATCGGCGCCGGCGTGCTCGGGCTGATTGCGATTGCGTTGATCGGCGTGCGCAGTTATCGCAAACGGATCGCGTAATGAGGCACCGAACCCTGGGCTAAGACGTTATTCTGTCTGGGATTTTTTCCTATAAAGACTGCGAACCGCCGAATGCAAAACCTGACCCGCTTAATCACCCGCATCCTTGAACTGATGAAGCGCTACCCAGGGGTGATAGCACTCGGCGGTTTTATCTCGGGTGTGTGCAGCTTCATCCTGGTGGATCGCCAGCAGGGCATGGCCAGTTGGATCGCTGTGATCATGCTGGTGAGCTGGCTGTGGCTGATGCTGGAAAACAGCTTTACCCAGCTGTTCACCAAAGTCTTCAAACGCGAGATACCCGAACCCCTGCTGCGCTACGCGACCCAGATGATCCACCAGGAAAGTCTGTTCTTCGTACTGCCGTTCTTTTTCGTCACCACTGCCTGGAACAGCGGCCAATCCGTGTTCACCGGCCTACTCGGCGCGGCCGCGCTGGTGTCGATCGTCGACCCGCTGTACTACAAATGGCTGGCACCCAAGCGCTCGCTGTTCCTCGCGTTGCACACCCTGACCTTGTTCGCCGCGCTGCTCACTGCGTTGCCAATCATCCTGCACCTGACCACGGCCGAAAGCTACAAACTCGCCCTCGGCGTGGCCATGGCCTTGTCGATTCCAAGCCTGGCAGTGAGCCTACCGCTGCGCAGCCTCAAAGGCTGGGCGATGTTGCTCGGGGTGACGGCCGCCATTGGTTGTGCGGGGTGGTTCCTGCGCAGTTGGGTACCGCCAGCCACCTTGTGGATGACCGAAGTGGCGATCAGCACCCAGTTGCAGGACCGCACCCCAGGCGACGATCTCAAGGAGGTCAACGCCAGCCAACTGCGCAGCACCGGGCTCTACGCCTACACCGCGATCAACGCGCCGCGCGGCCTGGACGAGCGCATCTACCACGTGTGGAAATTCAACGGCAAAGAGGTCGACCGCATCGCTCTGGACATCCACGGCGGGCGCAAGGAAGGCTACCGCGCCTGGACCCACAAGCAGAACTTCCCGCCCGAAGCGGTAGGGCGCTGGCAAGTCCAGGTGTTGACGGAGGACGGCCAGGTGATCGGCGTGCTGCGTTTTAAAGTGACGGACACAGCACAAACCGACAACCCAAAGTAGGCAGGATCGTGCTATTACGTAGGAATTGTGGATAGCCAGACAAGCTCGGAGCTTATGAACAGTAGTACCACGGCCGGCGCAGCCCACCTCGATACGTCCACCGCTCCCCCGTTACTGCGGATTACAGGGGACTGGACGCTTGCCCACTACGCAAACCTGAAGAAGCTGTCGGACAAGCTCGACGGCCAATACGACGCCGGCGCGCGCATCGACCTCAATGGCCTCGGCGCCCTGGATACCGCCGGTGCCTCACTGCTGGTGGAGCTGCTGGGGCCCACCCGTATCGAACAATCCGCCGAGCAGACCGACTGCAGCCTGTCCGCCGCCGACCGCGCGCTGCTCAAGACCGTCTACCGCTCCCTCAACGATTTTTGCGTGCCGGACAAAGCACCGGAAGAAGCCACCGGCATTCAGGTGCTGGCGCGTATCGGCGGGGCCGTGGACAAGGTCTGGCAAGACAGCAAGCAATTGCTGGGCTTTATCGGCCTGATCCTAAAAACCTTCGCCCGGGGCATTTTCCGGCCCAAGCGCTGGCGCGTGACGCCGATGGTCGCTCACCTTGAGCAGGTCGGCCTCGACGCCGCGCCCATCGTCGCCTTGCTGACCTTTCTGGTGGGCGCCGTGGTGGCGTTCCTCGGCGCTACGGTGCTCAAGAGTTTTGGCGCGACTATTTTCACCGTCGACCTGGTGGCGTTCTCCTTCCTACGGGAATTCGGCGTATTGCTCACCGCCATCCTGATCGCCGGCCGTACCGCCAGCGCCTTTACCGCGCAAATCGGCTCGATGAAAGCCAATGAAGAAATCGACGCCATCCGCACCCTGGGCCTGGACCCGATGGAATTGCTGGTGTTGCCGCGCGTGCTGGCGTTGCTGGTGGCGCTGCCGATGCTGACGTTTATGGCGATGCTGGCGGGGATCGTTGGCGGCGGCGTGGTCTGCGCCGTGGCCCTGGACATCTCGCCGGCGATGTTCCTCTCGCTGCTGCAATCGGACATTGGCGTGCAGCACTTCCTGGTCGGCATGGTAAAAGCCCCCTTCTTCGCCTTCCTGATCGCCGCCATCGGCTGTCTGGAAGGCTTCAAGGTCAGCGGCAGCGCCGAATCGGTCGGCGCCCACACCACCTCCAGCGTGGTGCAATCGATCTTTGTGGTGATCGTGCTGGATGCGGTTGCCGCGCTGTTCTTCATGGAGATGGGCTGGTGAGTCGGCTACACCGTGCGCCCACCGAGGCGGTGATTGAAGTGCGTGGCCTGTGCAATCGCTTTGGCAGCCAGCGCGTGCACGAGAATCTCGACCTGGATTTGTACAAGGGCGAGATCCTTGCGGTGGTCGGTGGCTCCGGCAGCGGTAAATCGGTGCTGCTGCGCAGCATCGTCGGCCTGCGCCGGCCCAGTGAGGGCGAAGTGCGGGTGTTCGGTAAGAACCTGCCGAGCTTGCCGGAACATGAGCGCTCGCTGGTGGAACGGCGCTTTGGCGTACTGTTCCAGAAGGGCGCGCTGTTTTCCTCGCTGACGGTGACCGAGAACGTGGCGCTGCCGCTGATCGAACATGCCGGGCTCAGCCGCCGTGATGCCGAGCACCTGGCTGCGGTAAAGCTGGCGTTGGCCGGGCTGCCGCTGTCAGCGGCCGACAAATACCCCGCGTCATTGTCCGGCGGCATGATCAAGCGCGCAGCCCTGGCACGCGCGCTGGCGCTGGACCCGGACATCCTGTTTCTCGACGAACCCACCGCCGGCCTCGACCCGATTGGTGCGGCGCAATTCGATCAACTGATCCTGACCCTGCGTGACGCGCTGGGCTTGAGCGTGTTCCTGGTCACCCATGACCTGGACACGCTCTACACCATCACCGACCGTGTGGCGGTGCTGGCGCAGAAGAAGGTGCTGGTGGCCGATGCCATCGATGTCGTCTCGGAAACGAACGACGCCTGGATTCACGAATATTTCCACGGCCCCCGAGGCCGCGCGGCATTGGATGCCGCTCAACCGCTCAACGAGGTATGACATGGAAACCCGAGCCCATCATGTGATGATCGGTCTGTTCAGCGTGATCGTGGTGGTCGGCGCGATGCTGTTTGGCCTGTGGCTGGCCAAATCCAGCGTCGACAGCGCCTTCCAGGATTACGAAGTGATCTTCAACGAGGCGGTCAGCGGCCTGTCCCAGGGCAGCTCGGTGCAGTACAGCGGGATCAAGGTGGGCGATGTCATCAGCCTGCGCCTGGACCCCAAGGACCCGCGCCGCGTCCTCGCGCGCATCCGCCTGGCCGGCCAGACGCCGATCAAGGAAGACACCCAGGCCAAACTCGCGCTGACCGGCATCACCGGCACGTCGATCATCCAACTCAGCGGCGGCACCCCGCAAAGCCCGGAGCTCAAGGGCAAGGACGGCAACCTGCCGGAGATCATCGCCTCGCCATCGCCTATCGCGCGGTTGCTGAATAACAGCAACGACCTGATGACCAGCATCAACCTGCTGCTGCACAACGCCAATGACATGTTCTCTGCGGAAAACGTCGACCGCATCAGTAAAACCCTGGACAACCTGCAGCAAACCACCGGTGCCATTGCCGATCAGCGCGGCGACATCAAGGTGGTGATGCAGCAACTGATGCAGGTGAGCAAACAGGCCAGCGCCGCCCTGGAGCAGACCACGGTGCTGATGCGTAATGCCAACGGTTTGCTCAACGATCAAGGCAAACAGGCCTTTGGCAGCGCCGAACAGGCGATGAAATCCCTTGAGCAAAGCACCGCCACCATCAATACCTTGCTGACCAACAACAAGGACTCGGTGAACAGCGGCATGCAGGGCCTCAACGAACTGGCGCCGGCGGTGCGTGAACTGCGCGAAACCCTCGGCTCACTGCGCGCCATCTCCCGCCGCCTGGAAGCCAACCCCAGCGGTTACCTGCTGGGCAGCGACAAGAACAAGGAGTTCACGCCATGAAGCGTGCTTACCAAATGATCGCCCCTGTGGCCCTGGCGCTGATCAGCGCATGCTCGATCCTGCCCAAGGCGGATCCGTCGGACGTGTACCGACTGCCCTCGGCCCAGGCCGTCAACCAGCAGGGAGCGCCGGTCAGCTGGTCGCTGCGTCTGGCCAAGCCGCAGACCAGTGAGTTTCTCGACAGCGCGCGCATCGCCGTGGTGCCCAACGGCGATTTGATCAGCAGCTATGCGAACTCACGCTGGAGCGACCCGGCGCCGGTGCTGTTGCGTAATCGCCTGATGGACGGTTTCCAAGGTGATGGGCGCGTGACGCTGTTGAGCACCGACGACACCAACCTGCAGGCCGACTATGAGCTGGGCGGGCAGTTGCAGGCGTTTCAGAGTGAGTACCGCGGCAGTGCGGTAGAGGTGGTGATCCGCCTCGACGCACGCCTGGTGCGTGGGAGTGATCAGCGGATTATTGCCAGCCGGCGGTTTGAAGTGCACCAGCCGGTGACTGATACCAAAGTGCCGGCGGTGGTGGCCGGGTTTGGGTTGGCGGGAGATCAGTTGAACAGGCAGGTGGTGGAGTGGGTTGTTCAGCAGGGCAACGGGGCGGGGAAACGCTGAGGGCCTCATCGGGGGCAAGCCCCCTCCCACATTTTGAGTGTATTCACAGATCAACATGTGGGAGGGGGCTTGCTCCCGATAGCAATCCAAGCCTCAGCCAAAGAACCAGTAGCACACCGCAATCGCCGCCACCACACCGGCAAATTCAGCCAGCAACGCGCACCCTACGGCATGCCGCGCCCGCTGGATGCCCACCGAGCCGAAGTACACCGCCAACACATAAAAGGTGGTTTCCGTACTGCCCTGAATCGTCGCCGCCACCAACGCTGGGAAGCTGTCCACACCCTGGGTCTGCATGGTCTCGATCAACATCGCCCGGGCCGCGCTGCCGGAGAATGGCTTGACCATTGCGGTCGGCAGGGCGTCGACAAAACGCGTGTCCATGCCGGTCCAGGCCACCACATGGCGAATACCTTCGAGGCCCAGATCCAGCGCGCCGGAGGCACGTAATACGCCCACCGCACACAACATCGCCACCAGGTACGGCAACAGGTTCTTGGCGACATCGAAACCTTCCTTGGCCCCTTCGACAAACGCCTCGTACACCTTCACCTTGCGCAATGCACCGATCAGCAGGAACAGCATGATCAGGCCGAACAACGTCAGGTTGCCGAGGATCGACGACAGCCCGGCCAATGCGGTGGCCGAGAGGGTCGCCAGCAGGGCCATGAACCCACCCAGTACCAATGCGCCGGGAATCAGGTAGGCGAGCACCACCGGGTCCCACAGCCGCAGGCGCTGCATCACCGCCACCGACAGCAGGCCCACCAATGTGGACGCACTGGTGGCCAGCAGGATCGGCAGGAATACCAGCGTCGGATCGGGCGCACCTTGCTGGGCGCGATACATGAAGATCGTCACCGGCAACAGGGTCAGGGAGGATGCATTGAGCACCAGGAACAGGATCTGCGCGTTAGTCGCCGTGTTCGGGATGGGATTGAGTTCTTGCAGTGCCTTCATGGCCTTCAGGCCGATAGGTGTTGCTGCGTTATCCAGGCCCAAGCCGTTGGCGGCAAAGTTAAGGGTGATCAGGCCGATAGCGGGGTGACCGGCCGGCACTTCCGGCATCAAGCGCAAGAACAGCGGGCCAAGGGCCTTGGCCAGCCATTCGACAATCCCGGCTTTTTCGGCGATACGCAAAAAGCCCAGCCATAACGTCAGGGTGCCGAACAGCAGCACCATCACTTCCACCGACAATTTGGCCATGGCGAAAATGCTTTCAACCATCGCCGCAAAAATCCCGGCGTTACCGCCGACCAGCCATTGCGCCAGTGCTGACACCATTGCCACGACAAAGAAGCCAAGCCACAGGCCATTGAGCATCAGTTGAATCCCCCGAAAGATGGGGCGAATGATAGCGGGGCTGACAGAAACGACAAACCCCGGATTTCCCGGGGTTTGTTTTGTTCAGCCGTTATCAGCCGCGGCTGACTTCACCGGCCGGCAGCGCCTGCTTGGTGCGCCAGTGCGGCAGGGAGTTCCAGTAGCGCTCGCCCTTGGCGTCGTCGTACATGCCTTCCCAACGGGAGATGACCAGCACGGCCAAGGCGTTGCCGATCACATTCAGTGCGGTACGGGCCATGTCCATGATGCGGTCGACACCGGCGATGAACGCCAAGCCTTCCAGCGGGATGCCGACGCTGCCCAGGGTGGCCAGCAGCACCACGAAGGACACGCCCGGCACACCGGCGATGCCTTTGGAAGTGACCATCAGGGTCAATACCAGCATCAGTTGCTGGCCGATCGACAAGTCGATGCCATACAGCTGGGCGATAAAGATCGCCGCGATGCTCTGGTACAGGGTCGAACCGTCGAGATTGAACGAGTAGCCGGTCGGTACCACGAAGCTGCAGATGGCCTTTGGCGCGCCGTAGGCTTCCATCTTCTCGATCACACGCGGCAGAACAGTCTCGGAACTGGCGGTGGAGTAGGCCAGCACCAGCTCGTCCTTGAAGATGCGCATCAGCTTGAGGATCGAGAAGCCAAACAGGCGGGCGATCAGGCCCAGCACCGCAAAGGCGAAGAACAGGATGGCGACGTAAACCAGGATAACCAGCTTGGCCAGCGGCAGCAGCGAGGCGAAGCCGAAGTTGGCCACGGTCACCGCAATCAGCGCGAATACGCCGATGGGGGCGTACTTCATGATCATGTGGGTGACTTTGAACATGCTCTCGGACACGCCCTGGAACATGGTCACCAGCGGCTCGCGCAGCTCCGGCTTGAGGCTCGACAAGCCCAGGCCAAACAGCACCGAGAAGAAGATGATCGGCAGCATCTCGCCACGGGCTACAGCGGCGAAGATGTTAGACGGGATCAGGTTGAGGATGGTCTGGATGAACGCATGCTCATGCTGCACCTCGGCGGCGGTCGCCTGGTACTTGGATATATCGACGGTACCCAGGGTACTCATGTCGATGCCTGCGCCCGGATGGAACAGGTTGGCCAGCAGTAGCCCGACCACGATAGCGATGGTGGTGACCACTTCGAAGTAAAGAATGGTTTTGACGCCGATACGCCCGAGCTTTTTCGCGTCACCAACACCGGCAATGCCGACGATCAGTGAGGAAATCACAATCGGGATCACGATCATCTTGATCAGGCGGATAAAGATATCGCCCGCTGGCTGCAACACATTGCTGATCCACCAGGCCTTTTCAGCGCTGAAATGGTTGAGCACTGCACCGATTGCAATCCCCAGCACCAAACCGATGAGGATCTGCCAGGCGAGGCTTAGCTTTGCCTTCTTCATGTCATTACCCTTACTTCAAGTGAACTTAAGGCAAATGCGCCAGCTGGAACGCTCGAAAGCGAAAAAGTGTGTGCATCTGCCTCCATGAAAGGTCACCGCAGCGTGGCCGAAATGGCTTACTGGCAGGCGAAAAAAGGCGCAACTATTCCCATGCAAGGGGACGACGTCTAATGCCGTAAACGCCTACCCCATGCCGAATCGGCATGACTTTTTTTCATAATAACTGTCCGAACGGTCAGTTCAAATGTGACATTTTGTCCTGTGAATATGCCGTGAACCGGCCAGTTCAGGCTCGCGCAGAGATTCTGAACGTCTTGGGGAGGATGGCAGAAATACCCGAGAGCTCTGCCGTCGAGCGTCGGAAACGTCCTATAGCGCGAGCAAAACTTTCTCGATAGATGGTCGCCCTGACACACCAAGTAATGGTTGGTAACAGGCGAAAGGGGAATTTGCAGCTATGGGCGGCATACGAGGCGGGAATGAGAGTGATAAGCCCGCCGCAAGTTCAGCAAGCCGTGGGCTTGTGAACCTGCGTCGCAGCTTTTCACCTGACCTGGCCCTTGCGCAGGCACTCCCTGTGCCCGTAGGTCACGCCGATCTCAATTGATCAGAACAACCCGGCCCCCTGGTCATGCATCCCCCTTGGCGGGGGATGCAGACAGAAAGAAGCGAGGGGCTTCTTTCTATGGACGCTGATCGCGCAGACGACAGACCCGTCAGACGCAACCTAGTACCAATTCGGATCTTTCTTCAGCTGCTCCATCAGCAGCTTCTGCATGCCTTCGTCCGGCTTACCGATAAACCGGTAATCGGCATGCCGCGTCGGAGACTTGTCCGCCGGCAAACCGGCAGGGACTTCCACCAACATGGCGTAGGCATCTTCCTTGTCGAGGCTGAAGGCCACGATCAGGCGCTTGTTAAGGCACGTATCCGCAGTTTCGCAGAGCGGCCCCACCAAGTACTTATCGCCATCTTCTTCCACGGCATTCATCTGCTCGGCCGTGCCCGACAGGTTCAAGACCCATTCCGGCAGGCGCTCTTCTTTCTTCACCACGCCTTGCCAGGTCTCGCGGTACTGCGGATCCGCGCTGAGCAGTTCGTTGGCCCGCGACTGACCGTCATTGGCGGCCATCGCGAAGCCGCTGCCGCCCAAGAGCACAGCGGCAGCAATCGCTTTGAGGGACAAAGTGGTCATTTTCAGCCTCGGCCGCGACGACCAAAGAAGAACGAAGCAATGAACATCACCAGGAAGACCACAAACAGAATCTTGGCGATACCCGTGGCGGTGCCCGCGATACCACCGAAGCCCAGGACTGCGGCCACAATGGCGATGATCAGAAATGTGATTGCCCAACTCAACATGGTGATTCTCCTTACGCTTCTATAAAAGGTAACAGCGGTGATGCCGTTCAGGCGCTCAACACAAGCGTCCGACGTTTTTGCCTAGAACACCCAACGCTCTTGGGTTGGCAGCTCGCCCAGGGTGGAGTCCTGATCGGCCACTCTCAATTGCTTGGCGGTCACATCGGCAGAAACGCTCCCGACGGCACGGCTCTCAATGGAACTGAAATGGGTCTGGGTCATTACCGGACGTTCGAATTGCGGGGCTTGGGGCTGACTCTGCTGCCAATGTTGCATCTGCTGGCCTGCAATCAGCGTGACCATCAGGGCCAGGCTGGCAAACAGCCCCTGTTGCATACGCAGTGGCGATACACGCAGTTGGCTGAGGTGTTGGCGAGTCATGCTGCTTTTCTCCCGCATTCTGATTATTCGTTCATGACGCTCTTGAGAGAGGTATTGCAGAGCGCATGCCAGCTTTTTTACAAAATAAAAACCATTAAAATCAATAGTTTATAAATTAAGGCTCAACTGGCGGCGCAGCATCCTGCACGATCCACCGCTACAGGCCGTGCGAAATGCACGATGGCCAGCGGTCGGGTCAAAGGATCGAATGCGCGGGTTGAGTTGCCGAAGTGGCAAGACGGCATGAAAACGCCATCAGACGGGGCTTTGTAGGAAGACTTGCAGATAGCTGCACGACGTTGCTTTTTATCGATCAGAATAAACCATGCAACTTGCCCGATTATTCCGGGACTAAACACCATCATTCATAGTTAAGGAGCGCGGGACAGATGGAATCAGCCAAGGAACTTCAAGGCCGCATTCTTTTAGTGGATGACGAGTCCGCGATCCTCCGCACCTTCCGTTATTGCCTGGAAGATGAAGGCTACACCGTCGCCACCGCCAACAGCGCCGCCCAGGCCGATGCCCTGATGCAACGCCAGGTGTTCGACCTGTGCTTCCTGGACCTGCGCCTGGGTGAAGACAATGGCCTGGATGTGTTGGCCCAGATGCGGATCCAGGCGCCGTGGATGCGTGTGGTGATCGTCACCGCCCATTCCGCCGTCGATACCGCCGTGGACGCGATCCAGGCGGGTGCCGCCGACTACCTGGTCAAGCCTTGCAGCCCCGACCAACTTCGCCTGGCCACCGCCAAACAGCTGGAAGTGCGCCAGCTTTCCGCACGCCTGGAAGCATTGGAGGGCGCCGTCCGCCAGCAGAAGGACGGCCTCGATTCCCATAGCCCGTCGATGATGGTTGTGCTGGAAACCGCACGCCAAGTGGCGGGCACCGATGCCAATATCCTGATCCTCGGCGAATCCGGCACGGGTAAAGGCGAATTGGCCCGGGCCATTCACGGCTGGAGCAAGCGCTCGAAGAAATCCTGCGTGACCATCAACTGTCCGTCGCTGACGGCAGAACTGATGGAAAGCGAGCTGTTCGGCCATAGCCGTGGCGCCTTTACCGGTGCCAGTGAGAGCACGTTGGGCCGGGTCAACCAGGCGGACGGCGGTACGCTGTTTCTCGACGAGATCGGCGACTTTCCCCTCACACTGCAACCCAAGTTGCTGCGATTTATCCAGGACAAGGAATATGAGCGCGTGGGCGACCCGGTCACCCGGCGTGCCGATGTACGTATCCTGGCCGCCACCAACCTGAACCTGGAAGACATGGTGCGCGATGGCCGCTTCCGTGAAGACCTGCTGTACCGCCTGAATGTCATCACCTTGCACCTGCCACCGCTGCGCGAGCGCAGTGAAGACATCCTCACCCTGGCAGACCGCTTCCTGGCGCGCTTCGTCAAGGAATACGCCCGCCCGGCGCGTGGCTTCAGTGATCAAGCACGCGAAGCCCTGCTCAACTATCGCTGGCCCGGCAATATCCGCGAACTGCGCAACGTGGTGGAACGCGCCAGCATCATCTGCCCACAGGAAAAGGTCGAAATCATCCACCTCGGCATGGCCGAGCAACCGACCAATAACGCCCCACGCATTGGCGCGGCGCTGAGCCTGGACGAGCTGGAGAAAGCCCATATCGGCGCCGTACTGGCCACCAGCGACACCCTGGACCAGGCGGCCCGCACGCTCGGCATCGACGCGTCGACCCTGTACCGCAAACGCAAACAGTACAACCTGTGAGCTGCACCTTATGAAACTCGCGATGAAACTGCGCACTCGGTTGTTCCTGAGTATCTCAGCGCTGATTACCGTCGCCCTGTTGGGTCTGATCCTGGGTCTGGTCAGCGTCATGCAAATGGCCAAGACCCAGGAGTCCCTGATTCGCAGCAACTTCGTCACGCTGGACCTGGGGCTCAAACTGCGCCAAAGCCTGGGCGACCAATTGCTCATGATGCTGGAACATCGCCCCGATCCGCAGGCATTGCAAAGCTCCAAGCAACGTTACTTCGACCTGCTTGACCAAGGCATCGCCCATGAGCAACGCGACGGTCATAGCCACGGTTTCAGCCAGGCGCGAACCCAATACCAGAACCTGCTGGACGCATTCGAGCAATCCCAGCAAGCGTCGCCACCACCGGGCAGCAAGGAAAAACTCACCGAAGCCTTCAATGCGCTGCGCAACGGGCTGATTGCCGAACATAAGCAGGCCCTGGAAAACATCAGCAACAGCGAGCATAAATCCCGCGCGCGCGCCTTGCTGATCGCCGGCTTGCTGGGGTTGGTGGGCCTTGCAGTGCTGATCATCGGATTTGTCACGGCCCATGGCATCGCCCGGCGATTTGGCGGGCCGATCGAAGCGCTGGCAAAAGCCGCGGACAAGATCGGCCAGGGTGATTTTGAAGTGACGCTACCGATCTCTTCGGCAGCGGAAATGAACCTGTTGACCCGTCGCTTCGGGCTTATGGCGGAGGCGGTGCGCCAGCATCAGGCAACCAATGTTGACGAACTGCTGGCCGGCCAGCAGCGCCTGCAAGCCGTGCTCGACAGCATCGACGATGGCCTGCTGATGATTGACCGCCAAGGCCGCCTGGAGCATCTCAACCCCGTTGCGCAACGCCAATTGGGCTGGGACGAGGAGCGCCTCGGCCAAGGCCTTGGCGAAGCGCTGGTGCGCCCGGAGCTGGATGAACAACTGCAACTGGTGTTGCGCGGCGGCAATCTGGAGCGCGCACCGGAAGACCTGGAAGTCGAAGTAGAGGGCGAGCTGCGCCTGCTGACCTACAGCCTCACACCCGTCAGCCATACCCAGGGACATATCCTTGGGGCGGTGATGGTGCTGCACGATGTCACCGAACAGCGCGCCTTCGAACGGGTACGCAGCGAATTCGTCTTGCGCGCCTCCCATGAACTGCGCACGCCGGTGACCGGCATGCATATGGCGTTCGGCCTGTTCCGTGAACGCGCGAAGTTCCCGCCGGAATCCCGTGAAGCGGACCTGCTGGATACGGTCAATGAAGAAATGCAGCGTCTGATGCAGTTGATCAACGACCTGCTCAACTTCTCGCGTTACCAGAATGGCCTGCAGAAACTCACCTTGGGCCCCTGCGACGTGACCGATCTGCTCGAACACGCCCGTGCGCGCTTTGTGGAGCCCGCCAATGCGCAACACATCGAACTGTTGGTAGAAGTCCAATCCGACCTGCCACGGCTGTATGCCGACCAGGCGCAATTGGAACGGGTACTCGACAACCTGTTGGGCAATGCCCTGCGGCATACCGCCGACGGTGGGCAAATTCGCCTGCAGGCGCGACGTCATGGCGAACGGGTGATTATCAGCGTCGAAGACAACGGCGAAGGTATCGCTTATGGCCAACAGGGACGCATCTTCGAACCCTTTGTCCAGGTTGGCCGCAAGAAGGGCGGCGCCGGCCTGGGGCTGGCGCTGTGCAAGGAGATCGTGCAGTTGCATGGCGGCCGCATGGGGGTGTATTCACGGCCGGGGCAGGGCACCCAGTTCTATATGGCGCTGCCCTTGTAGGAACGAGCTTAACGCCGGTTCAGGGCACGCAAGATGGCAGCACTTTCGGCATCCGGCATGCCATCAAACAGCGATGGCCGGAACCGCATCTGGAACGCCGCGATCACATGGCGCGTGGCGACATCCAACTCACCCGTCTGAGGTGTCGGGTAACCAAGGAGCGCCAACTCTTCCTGGAACCAGGTAATGCTCGGCAATTCAGCGGCGTACTGCACCTGGAAGCGGGCCACGGCCTGGGCATCCGGCCACACACTCAGGCCTTCATCGGCAAGGCGCTTCCAGGGAAACAGCGGCCCCGGGTCGAGCTTGCGCAGGGGCGCAATATCGCTATGGCCGATGATGTTCCTGGGGTCGATGCCATTGCGCTTGCTGATGTCCTTGAGCAACACCACCAGCGATTTCACTTGGGCCTCGGAGTACGGGTACCACAAGCGGCCTGTGGGTGTGTCCTTGTAGCCGGGGTTTACGATCTCGATGCCGATGGAGCTGGAATTGAGCCAGGTACGCCCCATCCACTCGCTTTCGCCGGCATGCCAGGCACGCTGGCCTTCATCCACCAGCTTGTAGATGGTGGCGCCGGCGTCGTCACCGATCAGGTAATGCGCGCTGACCTGGCCGTGGGTCAACAGGGCCAGGGAACGTTCGAGATTGGTGGAGGTGTAGTGGACGACCACGAACTGCACGCGGTTGTCGTGGTTCGCCGAGGGGTGGCTGGTGTCCAGGCGCGGACCACTGGCGCAGCCGGCGAGCAGAAGAAATACAAAGGCGAAGTACAAGGATTTCATGACGGAAGACAGTACGCTGAGGACGATAATGCAACAGTGTAACGTACCGTTTGTGGCCCAGCGGGCAAATTACACAATCGAACATCTTTTACGCCGCCTGCACCTGATTACGCCCAGCCGCCTTTGCCCGATACAACGCCTCGTCGGCCCGCTTGAGTGCCAGCTCGCTGCGCTCACTCGGCTGCAACTGCGCCACGCCCATGGACACGGTAATCGTCACCGGTTCGCCCTTGAAGTGGAATGGGCAGGCCGCAATCGCGGCACGCAGTACTTCACCCACTGCCAGGGCATCCGACAGGGATGAGTCGGGCATCAGTAACACAAACTCCTCACCGCCAAACCGCGCGATAAAGTCGTTTGGGCGCAGGCGCTTGCGCAGTACGTTGGCGATGATTTTCAGCACCTTGTCACCCGCCAGATGACCATAGCCATCGTTGATGCGCTTGAAGTGATCCAGGTCCAACATCGCGAGCGACAGGCTATTGCCACGCTGGTGCCAGCTATTGACCTCATGATCCAGGCGCTCGCTCCAGGCCGCGCGGTTAGGCAAGCCGGTGAGCGGATCGATCAGGGCCTTCTGGCGTTGCACCTCCAGGTGCTCACGGTAGCCCTGGGCTTCCTGCTCCATATTGGCGACCCGCTCGGCCAGGCCTTTCAAGCGCGCCGCCACTTCCTGCTCGCGCCGGTCACGTTGTTGCTGGTGCTCGTCCATGGTCCCGAGCAAACCCTCCAGATGGCTTTCGAGCACTTGCTTGAGGCTGTCCAGGTCCGCCGCTTCCTGGACGCTGCTTTGCAGACCGTCGACCTGTTCGCGAATCTGCGTGTCCAGCTCCCTGGCCGCAGAGCGGCTGTCGGCATGGCCGTCGCTGGCCACTTGCAGATGGCCCTGGAAGGCTTCGAGGCGTTCGTTGAGCTGTTTGAGGTAAGCCTCGAACTCGTGGTGGCCACTGTCGGTGATCGCCAGCATCAGCACCGCCAGGTCATCGAGGATCGGCAGCAATTCGTACCAATTCAACCCGTGGGCCAAGCGCTCGCGCATGGCTTCGGCCTGGGGCCGATGGCGCTCGGGCAAAGCCAGCTCTTCCAGCAGGCCGATCAGGGTGTCTTCGATGTGCTTGGCCACGGAGCTGTACGACGGCTCCGGTGAATCCGGCAAGGAATAGGGGCCATCCGATTGAAGTTCGTCGGGGTCCAGTTCTTCGGCGTCGAGAACCGGTGGGAGCGAGAGGCTGCCGATCACCGTCTCCTCCGGCGCCTCGACGGCAACCTGCGGCGTTTCGATAAAGGCGGCGAGAGCGCTTTCGGAGGTGGGCTCTTCCACCTGCGGCTCGGGCTCCCTGGGCTCGACAGGTGCCGAAGATACGTCGAGAGGCGCAGCCACTGCGACCTTTTGAGCAGGCGCCTCGTACACAAACTTTTCACTGGCGACATCGGCAACCTTGGCGGGCGCTGCAGCTCCAGGCTGCGCGGCGACCGGCTCATCAGGCGGCGGTGAAAATGCCCGCAGCGCTTGCGTCAACTCGTCGGACTGTTCGGGCTCCTGAGGCTCGGCGGCAGGCTTGGGCGCGACAGGCGCAACAGGTGCCGGGGGCGGGCTGGGGACGGGCTCGCTGGTCGCGGCCTCGCTCGAAACGTCCTTGGCACCAAACAGGCGTTGCAACAAACCCGGCCCTGGGCGCACAGCTTCACCTTCCGGCTCCAGGTTATTCAGCGCCTGCCCTTGCAGGCTGCTCAACTCGCTAAGCAACAACGGGATCTCACGGGCCTGGCTGACGCGGCCATCCAACTGCTTGGCAAAGGTCTTTAGCGGACGAGCTACCTCACGAGGCAGCGGCAGCTTTTGCAACTGCGTAACCAGGGACGTCAGTGCGCTGCTCATCTGGTCGATCCGGGTTTCGCGGCGCTGCTCCGAATCCAGTACCGCCTTCTCCAGGCGCGGCAGCAAGGCGGCGAGGGCGGCGTCCATGTCGTCGGTACGCACAACGTCGCGCATTTCCTTCATGCATTGGTCAACCGCGCGGTCGGTCCCTTCCGCCGCCAGCGTACTGCGCACCAGCCCACGGCGCAGCAGGTCGAGGCGGGCAGCCCAACGGCGTTCGAGCTTTTCTTGTTGCTCGATACTTAACAGGTATTTTTCTTTCCAGCGCTGGGCGTCGTCGCTCATGCAAGGGGTCCGCGAGGGCCGGGGCTCAACGCGGGTAATGCATCAACCGTGAGCGAACCCGGCAGACGAATCTCTACCGCGACCGGCAGGTGATCGGAGATGGGCTGCGCCAGCACCTGCACACTCTCAAGCGTGAGGGTCGGACTGAGCAGGATATGGTCTAGACAGCGTTGCGGGCGCCAGCTGGGGAACGTGGCTTCGACTTGCGGCGCCAGTAACCCGAGGTCACGCAACGGGGAATTCAGCAGGAGGTCGTTCGCGTGGGTGTTCATGTCACCCATCAACACCTGATGCTTGTAGTTGCCAATCAGGTCGCGCACGTAGGCCAGCTGCAGGTTGCGCGTACGCCCTCCGAGCGCCAGGTGCATCATCACCACCACCAAGGCTTCAGGCCCTTCGCCAAAACGCACGAGAATCGCCCCGCGCCCCTTGGGGCCCGGCAACGGGTGATCTTCGATGGCCGTTGGCTTCAAGCGGCTGAGCACACCATTACTGTGCTGCGCCAGGCGCCCGAGGTTGCGATTGAGCTGCTGATACCAATAGGGGAAGGCCCCCAGATGCGCCAGGTGTTCGACCTGATTGATATAGCCGGAACGCATGCTGCCGCCGTCTGCTTCCTGCAGGGCGACCAAGTCGAAATCACTCAACAGGTCGCCGATCTTCTGCAGGTTACCGGCACGGCCGTTGTGGGGCAGCAAGTGCTGCCAGCCACGGGTGACGTAGTGCCGGTACTTCTCGGTACTGATGCCCACTTGGATATTGAAGCTGAGCAGGCGCAGACGGCTGTCCGCCGGCAAGCCTGTGGACTCCAGGTGATGTTCGTTAACCTGCGGTTCATGCAGGCCAACGACACGTTCGGTACCCCAGCGGCGCATGAGGAGCCCCTTACTTGGCTGCGCGTTCTTTGGCGATCAGCTGGTCGGCAACATTGAGGGTCGCTTCAGGACCACCGGTGGTGCCCAGGTCGAAACGGTACTTGCCGTTGACAATCATGGTCGGTACGCCTTGCACGCCGTACTTCTGCGCCAGTTCCTTAGCCTGTTTGATCTGGCCCTGGATGGCGAAGGAGTTGAAGGTGGCCAGGAACTTGTCCTTGTCGACGCCCTGGGTGGCAATGAAGTCAGCCATTTCGTCCGGCTTGGTCAGGCGCTTGCCTTGTTTCTGGATGGCGTCGAATACGGCGTTGTGGACCTTGTGCTCCACACCCATGGCTTCGAGGGTCAGGAACAGTTGGCCGTGGGCATCCCATGGGCCGCCGAACATGGCGGGGATGCGCTTGAAGTTCACGTCTTTAGGCAGCTTCTCGACCCAAGGGTTGATGACCGGCTCAAAAGCGTAGCAATGCGGGCAGCCGTACCAGAACAGCTCCACCACTTCGATCTTGCCCGGTACCGAAACCGGCACTGGGTTGGCCAATTCAACGTAGGTCTTACCGGCTTCAAGCGGCACATCGGCAGCTTGCGCGGTCATGCCGAAGAGGCTGGCAGTGACGAGAGCGGCGCTGAGAATCAGATTACGCATGCTTTACTCCTGGACAAATAAAGTCGCCTCACGCGACCTTTGTTGTGACAGGTCTACGCGGGCATGAGTTCGTTAGTGTAACGGCAGCGGCCACAAAAAAGGGCAGCCTAAGCCACCCTTTTTATGCTTGCATCGATGGATTAATCGAGCGTTAACGTTGCGTGCACCTTAGTGCAGGCCCTGGATGTAGCTGGAGACGGCTGCAATGTCCTCGTCACTCAGCTTGCGAGCGATGGTACGCATGATCATCGCATCACCATCGTTGGCCCGGCCGGCTTCTTCTTTACGGAAATCGGTCAACTGCTTGGCAACGTATTGGGCATGCTGGCCACCCAGGTGCGGGAAGCCCGCTGCTGCAATCCCTGCGCCATTTGGCGAGTGGCAGCCAATGCAGGCTGGGAGGCCCTTATCGAGGTCACCGCCGCGGAACAGTTTTTCGCCACGGGCCACCAGCTTCGGATCAGCAGCTCCCACACTGCCTTTCTGGCTGGCAAAATACGCCGCGATATCCGCCAGGTCCTGATCACTGAGGTTGGTCAGCAAGCCGGTCATTTCCAGGACCGTGCGCTTGCCATCCTTGATGTCGTGCATCTGCTTGGTCAGGTAACGTTCACCCTGGCCGGCCAGTTTGGGGAAGTTCGGCGCCGGGCTGTTACCATCCGGCCCATGGCAAGCACCACATACGGCGGCTTTCGCTTGGCCGGCAGTGGCAACACCTTTAGGGGGGCCCTCTGCAGCAAAGGCAACACCGGTGATGCCCAAGGTCAACAGCAGACTCACGATCAGTTTGTTCATCAGCTAATCCAACTACGGCTAAGGGTTTAAGAGTTATCTACCGGGTTTACTCACCATCAACTCAATGATGGCCTGGTAATCCTCGGTACTGCAGTCCATGCACAAACCACGCGGCGGCATTGCCTTGAAACCCTGGGTCACGTGTTGCACCAGCGTGTCCATGCCCTGCGCCAGTCTTGGCGCCCAGGCTGCCTGGTCACCCCGCTTCGGGGCATTCGGCAGTTGGCCAGCATGGCAAGCCACGCAAACTCGGTTGTACAGCGCTTCCGGATCCTGTGTAGCCTGAGCACCATAAAGCGGAATCAGGACACCGATAGCGAGCAACCATCTGGTCATACATCGACCTTTTCAGGGTTTGAGAGCGTTTTGCGTTCTAATGCGCAATAAAGGTCTATCGCTCCCGTGAACTTCATCCTTCGCTGGGACAAAGCACACACAAAATCTGCGGCATTATATACTGGCGCTACTGAAACGGAAACGACACCGCTTGCCGCACCCTTTTTCGGCACCGCCCACATCGGAAATCTCATGCAACTCAAGAACCCCATCCTCGGCCTGTGCCAACAGTCCACCTTCATGCTCAGCGCCGCCAAAGTTGACCAATGCCCCGATGACGAAGGCTTTGAAGTCGCCTTCGCCGGTCGCTCCAACGCCGGTAAATCCAGCGCACTGAACACCCTGACCCACGCCAGCCTGGCGCGCACCTCGAAAACCCCGGGTCGCACACAGTTACTCAACTTCTTCAAGCTAGACGATGATCGGCGTCTGGTCGACCTGCCAGGCTACGGTTATGCAAAAGTACCTATCCCGCTGAAGCTGCACTGGCAGCGTCACCTGGAGGCTTATCTGGGTGGCCGCGAGAGTTTGAAGGGGTTGATCCTGATGATGGACATCCGTCATCCAATGACCGACTTCGACCTGCTGATGCTCGATTGGGCTGTCGCCAGCGGCATGCCGATGCATATCCTGCTGACCAAGGCCGACAAGCTCACCTACGGCGCAGCCAAGAACACCCTTCTCAAAGTGCAGTCCGAAATCCGTAAGGGTTGGGGTGACACCATTACCATCCAGCTGTTCTCGGCGCCCAAGCGCATGGGCCTGGAAGATGCCTATACCGTGTTGGCCGGCTGGATGGAATTGGCTGACAAAGGTGCGGAACTCGCGGAATAACTTTTCTGCGGGCAAAAAAAACCCCGGACTTCGTATGGGGAGGGGAAGTTCGGGGTTCAAGTTCCGGACCGCTAGGGCGGGGTCCAGATATCTGCCAACACTTAACACAACATAGGAGCATTGAAGGGCTTCACCACCCATTCAGTAACTCTGAGTAGCAGTTCACAGGTTAAGTTCCGGCAGGTTCAAAAAACTATTGGAAATAACCTACCGCCGTTTCCGATCTAAAGCACTCCGCCACCCTGCGCGGTGGCGGTGAGGCCGCGAAATCAGTGCGCTTCGTCCCAGTTGTTGCCTACGCCAACGTCCACCACCAACGGCACATCCAACTGCGCGGCCGCACTCATGTGCTCGCGAATCTTCTCGCTGACCTCTGCCACCAGATCCTCACGCACTTCCAGCACCAATTCATCGTGCACCTGCAGGATCACCTTGGCATCCAGGCCCGACTCGGTCAGCCAGTTATCCACCAATACCATGGCTTTCTTGATGATATCCGCCGCCGTGCCCTGCATCGGCGCGTTGATCGCCGTGCGTTCTGCGGCCGCACGCTCCTGGGGCTTGTTGGAGTTGATATCCGGCAAATACAGCCGACGCCCGAAAAAGGTTTCCACGTAGCCTTGATCGGCAGCCTGGGCGCGGGTGCGCTCCATGTACTCGCGAACTCCTGGGTAGCGGGCGAAGTACACATCGATATAAGCCTTTGCGGTCTTGGTATCGACACCGATGTCCTTGCCGAGCTTCTGCGCCCCCATGCCGTAGATCAGGCCAAAGTTGATCGCCTTGGCACTGCGACGCTGATCGGACGTGACCTCAGCCAATTCAACCTTGAATACCTCGGCCGCCGTGGCGGTATGCACGTCCAGGTCATTGCGAAACGCATTCATCAGCCCCTCGTCCTTGGACAGGTGCGCCATGATCCGCAGTTCGATCTGCGAATAGTCCGCCGCCAGCAGTTTGTAGCCCTTAGGCGCCACAAATGCCTGGCGAATGCGCCGCCCTTCAGCGGTACGCACCGGGATGTTCTGCAAGTTCGGGTCGCTGGAAGACAGCCGCCCGGTCGCCGCCACCGCCTGATGGTAAGAGGTGTGAACACGCCCGGTACGCGGGTTGATCTGCTCCGGCAAGCGGTCGGTGTAAGTGCTTTTGAGCTTGCTCATGCTGCGGTACTGCATCAGTACCTTGGGCAGCGGATAGTCATCTTCGGCCAGTTTGGCCAGCACTTCTTCAGCCGTGGACGCTTGCCCCTTGCCAGTCTTCTTCAGTACCGGCATCCCCAATTTCTCGTAGAGAATCGCCCCGAGCTGCTTGGGCGAACCCAGATTGAATTCTTCGCCGGCGATCTCGAACGCCTGGCGCTCCAGTTCAACCATCTTGTTACCCAACTCGATGCTCTGGACACCGAGCAGCTGCGCATCCACCAGGGCGCCTTGGCGCTCGATACGCGCCAGCACCGGTACCAGGGGGATTTCGATGTCTGTCAGCACACTCGCCAGGCTCGGTATGGCCGCAAGCTGTGCGTGCAACGCCTGATGCAGGCGCAACGTCACGTCTGCATCTTCGGCGGCATAAGGGCCAGCCTGTTCGAGCGGGATCTGGTCGAACGTCAGCTGCTTGGCGCCTTTGCCGGCGATGTCCTGAAAGCTGACGGTGTCGTAGTCCAGGTACTTCTTGGCCAGGCCGTCCATGTCATGGCGGGTCGCGGTGGAATTCAACACGTAGGATTCAAGCATGGTGTCGAAAGCAATGCCGCGCACGCTGATGCCATTCGCCGGGTCGCCGCCGATGGCGCAGTTGGCCAGGATATTCATGTCGAACTTGGCGTGCTGGCCGACCTTGAGCTTGCTCGGATCTTCCAGCAATGGCTTCAGGGCCAGCAACACGGTATCGCGATCCAACTGCTGCGGCGCACCGATGTAGGAATGGGTCAGCGGGATGTAGGCCGCTTCATGGGGCTGCACGGCGAAGGACACCCCCACCAGTTGCGCCTGTTGAGCGTCGATCCCGGTGGTTTCGGTGTCGAAGGCGAACAACGTCGCGTCGTTGAGCTTCTTCAGCCAGACATCGAATGTGCCCTGGTCGAGGATGGTGGTATAGGTTGTCTCTGCCGGTGCAGCCTCAACAATCTCTTCGGCAACAGGCGCGGCCTTGAGCTCCACCCGCTTGGCATCGCGCTGGATCTCATCGAACCAGCTCTTGAACTCCAGCAGGGTGTAAAGCTCCAGCAACTTTTCACGATCCGGTTCAATCAGGTGCAAATCGTCCAGACCAATGTCCAGCGGCACATCGATCTTGATCGTCGCCAACTGATAGGAAAGGAATGCCATCTCCTTATGCTCTTCCAGCTTCGCCGGCAGCGTCTTGGCGCCCCGGATCGGCAGGGTCGGCACAATGTCCAACTGCTCATAAAGCTCTTTGAGGCCGCCATTCACGCCCACCAGCAAGCCGGAAGCGGTCTTCGGACCAATACCCGGAACGCCCGGGATGTTGTCGGACGAATCGCCCATCAACGCCAGATAGTCGATGATCTGCTCCGGAGCGACGCCAAATTTCTCCTTTACGCCCTCAATGTCCATCGAGCTACCGGTCATGGTGTTGACCAGGGTAATGTGCCCGTCGACCAACTGCGCCATGTCCTTATCGCCGGTGGAGATCACCACCGGACGGTCAGCGGCCGCGCTGCTGCGGGCCAGGGTGCCGATCACGTCATCGGCCTCGACGCCTTCGACGCATAGCAATGGGAAGCCCAAGGCGATCACGCTTTGGTGCAGGGGTTCGATTTGCACGCGCATGTCATCGGGCATGCTTGGGCGGTTGGCCTTATATTCGGCGTACATGTCATCGCGAAACGTCCCACCCTTGGCGTCGAACACCACCGCGAACGGGCTGTCCGGGTACTGCTTGCGCAGGCTTTTGAGCATGTTCAACACGCCCTTGACCGCACCGGTCGGCAGGCCTTTGGAGGTGGTCAGCGGTGGCAGCGCATGGAACGCGCGGTACAGGTAAGACGAACCGTCCACCAGGACGAGGGGTGCTTGGCTCATGAGCAGGATCAACCTTTTCGGCGGGTCAGGCGCTAGAATAGCCGGACCAATGAAAACAAAGGGACAAGGTTATCATGCGTACATTCAATCGCCTGCTGTTGACCGGCCTGATTGCACTCGCTCCGATGGTTGCCATCGCAGCAGACAGTGCCCCTTCGGGTGATCCGGAAGTTACCATTCGCACGGAAGGCGACCGGACAATCCAGGAGTACCGTCAAAACGGCTTCCTGTATGCAATCAAGGTGACCGTAAAAGGCGCGCCGCCGTATTTCCTGGTGCGCGCGGACGGAACCGACGCGAACTTCATCCGCTCTGACCAGCCGGATATGCTGATCCCGTCATGGAAGATCTTCGAATGGAAATGATTTCTTAACTTCAATTGGCGCCGCCCACTGCGGCGCCCGTACTGGCAGTTTTAACCATGTCTGTGTTCACCCCCCTGGCTCGGCCCGAGCTGGAAACCTTTCTCGCCCCCTACGGGCTCGGCCGCCTGCTTGACTTCCAGGGGATTGCCGCTGGTAGCGAAAACACCAATTTCTTTATCAGCCTGGAACAGGGCGAGTACGTCCTGACCCTGGTTGAACGCGGCCCCGTGCAGGAAATGCCATTCTTCATCGAACTGCTCGACGTGCTCCACGACGCCGACCTGCCGGTGCCCTACGCGCTGCGCACCACCGATGGCGTGGCCCTGCGCGAATTGGCCGGCAAACCAGCACTGCTGCAACCACGCCTGGCCGGCAAGCACATCAAGGACGCCAACGCACAGCATTGCGCCCAGGTCGGCGACCTGCTCGGCCATCTGCACTTGGCGACGCAAGGCGAGAAAGTGCTGGAGCGCAAGACCGATCGCGGGCTGGACTGGATGCTCAGCGAAGGTGCGCAGCTGATTTCGCACTTGAACGATGCACAGCAAAGCCTGCTGCACGCTGCATTGACTGAAATCGAAGCCCATAAGGCCGAGATCCTCGCCCTGCCGCGCGCCAACGTGCACGCCGACCTGTTCCGCGACAATGCGATGTTCGAAGGCACCCACCTGACCGGCCTGATCGACTTCTACAACGCCTGCTCCGGCCCGATGCTGTACGACGTGGCGATCGCCCTGAATGACTGGTGTTCGGACGCCGATGGCGTGATTGATGGGCCGCGCGCCCGAGCACTGCTGGGGGCCTACGCCGGCCTGCGGCCGTTCACGGCCAAGGAGGCCGAGCTATGGCCGACCATGTTGCGGGTGGCGTGCGTGCGGTTCTGGCTGTCGCGCCTGATCGCTGCAGAGTCGTTTGCCGGGCAGGATGTGTTGATCCACGATCCCGCCGAGTTCGAGCATCGCTTGGTACAGCGCCAGCAGGTCACAATCCAACTGCCATTCGCGCTCTAAAAATGTGGGAGGCGGCAAGCCCCCTCCCACATTTGATCCCCGATCTGCTTAGAGCGACTCCAGGCACCCGGCCAGGTCGTTGCCTAATTTCTCCAGCACCTGCTCGTAACCTTGGGCTGTCGCCGGGGTATAGCCGCCCAATGCATCCAGTTCCGCCAACTTCACCGGCAGTCCGGCCACCAGCGTCTCGGCCAGGCGCGGGCGCAACGGCGGTTCACTGAACACGCAGGTCTTGCCGACTTCCTGCAAACGCGTACGCATCGCCGCCACGTGCTGGGCGCCAGGCTGCACTTCGGCAGCAACGCTGAACACGCCGGTGTGCTTGAGCCCGTAAGCAGCTTCGAAGTAATCAAAGGCTTCGTGGAACACGAAGTAAGGTTTGTCACCGATGCTCGCCATACGTTTTTTCAGGCGCGCATCCAGCGCATCCAGGCGCTCGTCGAAAGCCTTCGCGTTGCTCTGGTAACGCGCGGCATTGCTCGGGTCGGCAGCGCTGAGGTCAGACGCCATGCGCGCGGCGATCACGCGAGCGTTGACCGTCGACAACCACAAGTGTGCATCCAGGCTGCCTGGGCGGTGATCGTGATCATGTTCGTCGGCATCATCGGCGTGGGAATGGCTATCTTCGGCGAAACGGCGCAGTTTCATCCCCGCAAGGTCTTGAACCGCTATCGTCGGAGCCGTACGACCTTTGAGCACGCGAGGCAGGAAGCCCTCCATGTCCGGCCCGATCCAATACAGCAGATCGACCGACTGCACGCGCCGTACGTCGGACGGACGCAACGCGAAGTTATGCGGCGATGCACCCGGCGGCAGCAATACCTCCGGAACCGCCACACCGTCCTGCACGGCGGCGGCAATCAACTGCAATGGCTTGATGCTCGTGAGCACCTTGACCTCGGCCTGAGCGGTGCCAGCGATGAACAAACTGGTGACAAATACGACAAAAACGGGAAAAAGTCGGGACACGATGACCACTCAATGACGTAGGAACGGGTAACATAATAACGTCTCTATCAAATATCTGTCGCCGCTCATGCCTATAACACCACTTGCCAGCCGTCCACACGACCACTCTCACTGCGTGCATACCGCGCTGTCGGAGGCCGACACCCTGTGCGCACAGAAGGGCTTGCGCCTGACTGCTCTGCGCCGCCGGGTGCTGGAACTGGTCTGGCAGAGCCACAAGCCGCTGGGCGCCTACGACATCCTGGGTGTGCTCAGCGAGCAGGACGGCCGCCGCGCCGCGCCGCCGACCGTGTATCGCGCGCTGGATTTCCTGCTGGAAAACGGCCTGGTGCACCGCATTGCCTCGCTCAACGCCTTTGTCGGCTGCAACCACCCGGAACACGCGCATCAGGGCCAGTTCCTGATCTGCCGCGAGTGCCACGCCGCCATCGAACTTGAACAAAAAAGCATCAGCGACGCCATCATCAAGAGCGCCGCCGACGTGGGCTTCCGGGTCGAAGGGCAAACGGTCGAAGTGGTCGGCCTGTGCTCGGGCTGCCAGGGGGCTTGATGAGCAACGCGTTAATCCGCCTGGAGCAGGTCGGCGTCACGTTTGCCGGGCAAAACGTGCTGGATAACATCGCCTTGAGCGTCGAGCCGGGACAGATCGTCACCCTGATCGGCCCCAATGGCGCGGGCAAGACCACCCTGGTGCGTGCCGTACTCGGCCTGCTCAAGCCCGACACCGGCAGCGTGTGGCGCAAGCCCAAGCTGCGCGTGGGCTACATGCCACAAAAGCTGCATGTTGATCCGACCTTGCCCTTATCGGTGCTGCGTTTTTTGCGCCTGGTGCCTGGTGTGGACCGCGGCCGCGCACAGGCCGCGCTCAAGGAAGTCGGTGCCGAACAGGTCATCGACAGCCCGGTGCAAAGCATCTCCGGCGGCGAAATGCAGCGCGTGCTGCTGGCCCGCGCCCTGCTGCGCGAGCCCGAGTTGCTGGTGCTGGATGAACCCGTGCAGGGCGTCGACGTCGCCGGCCAGGCCGAGCTGTACAGCCTGATCACCCGCCTGCGCGACCGCCATGGCTGCGGCGTGCTGATGGTCTCCCATGATTTGCACCTGGTGATGAGCACCACCGACCAGGTGGTATGCCTCAACCGCCACGTGTGCTGCTCCGGCCACCCGGAACAAGTCAGCAACGACCCCGCGTTCGTCGAACTGTTCGGCAAGAACGCCCAGAGCCTGGCGATCTATCACCACCATCACGACCACGCCCATGACCTGCATGGCGCTGTCGTTGACGATCCCGCGATGCCCCACACCCACAAGCATGGAGATAACTGCAAGCATGGCTGATTTTCTGCTTTACGCCCTGCTGGCAGGCTTGGCTCTGGCGCTGGTGGCGGGCCCACTGGGCTCGTTCGTGGTCTGGCGGCGCATGGCGTACTTTGGCGACACCTTGTCCCACGCCGCGCTGCTGGGCGTGGCCATGGGCTTCCTGCTGGATGTGAGCCCGACCATCGCCGTGACCGTGGGCTGTCTGCTGCTGGCGGTGCTGCTGGTGACCCTGCAACAGCGCCAGCCACTGGCCTCGGATACCCTGCTGGGCATCCTGGCGCCGAGCACGCTGTCCCTGGGCCTGGTGGTGCTGAGCTTTATGCATGAAGTGCGCATCGACCTGATGGCCTATCTGTTCGGCGATCTGCTGGCGATCAGCCCCACCGACCTTGCCTGGATTCTCGGCGGCAGCGCTGCAGTATTGGTGCTGCTGGTAGCCCTGTGGCGTCCGCTGCTGGCAATCACGGTGCATGAAGAACTGGCCAGGGTCGAAGGTTTGCCCGTACCAGCGTTGCGCATGGCCCTGATGCTGCTGATTGCCGTGGTGATCGCTGTCGCGATGAAGATTGTCGGCGTATTGTTGATCACGTCGCTGCTGATCATTCCCGCTGCCGCCGCCCAGCGCCACGCCCGCTCACCGGAGCAGATGGCGATCGGTGCCAGCCTGTTGGGGATGCTGGCAGTGTGCGGGGGCCTGGCGTTGTCGTGGTTCAAGGACACCCCGGCCGGACCGTCGATTGTAGTCACGGCGGCCGCCCTGTTTCTGCTGAGTTTTGTCCTGCCCCGTCGAGGGGTGTAGACTTGCTCGCTTTTTGCGCAAATAGAGAGTCGCAGGAATGAAGCTGTTCACCTCCCGTTATCTGCTCCTTGCCGCGTTTTCCCTGCTGCTGGGCGCCTGTCAAAGCACACCGCCCGCCGCCCCAGAGGCCCCGGATCCGCGTGCTGCGGCCATCGCGCAGCTGGAGCAAAACCTGGCCAGCAGTGAGCTGGCCACCGCCGAAGACCAACTTGCCGCGCTGCAGGCCCAGTCGCCCAATGACCCGACGCTGGAACCCTACCAACGTCAATTGGCCGAGGCTTACCTGCAGCGCAGCCAGATCGTGCTGCAAAAAGGCGACGTAAACGCCGCTGCCACCGCCCTGAGCCGAGCCCGCGCACTGATGCCCAAGGCGCCAGCGCTGACCGGTGGCGTGAACAGCGCCATCACCCACGCCCGCAAGGCGGAATTGGATAAGGCCGAAGAGGCCCTCAAAGCCGCCGAAGCCAAGCCCGCAGCCAAGGTCATCGACCCGGCGGCGCCGAGCACGACCGTGGCGCTGAACCTCACCGACATCGAAGAACTGCGCCATCAACTGGATGCGATCGCCACCGACGTGGTGAATTACCAGTGTGATGTGACGATCCAGGCGCCGCGCACCCAGGACTACCCATGGCTGGCCACGTTGCTGACCAAACGGGTGAAGCGTATTGATTCGGGATATGACCTGAAGATTCACCGGCAGATTCTGAAGCATATTCCGGCGCAGGTTGTGCTGATTCCGCGCAAGGCGGAATAACGCATCGGGGGCTTGCCCCCCGATGGTGATCTAACCAACGACCAAAAAATCAGGCCGGAATCGCCTTAGCCTTCAGCTCACGATCCCAAACCCGATGCTGTGCAATCGCGGCAAAAAACGCCTTGAACGCTTTCGCATCCGAACCAACGATCAACCCCGCATCCGTCTCCAGCTTCAGCAGATCCAGCAGTGGCTTCACATCACTGGCAACTGCAATCGCCTTCAGGTGTTTGTAGGCTTCCAGAACGTAATGCAACGCCACGCCATCGCCGCTCAGTGCTTTCACCGACTCTTTTCCGCCCGGGATAAACACGGCGTCAAAGGCAATGGACGGCATGCCTTCCATCGACGCATCCACCGGCAGGCTCTTGCCATCCGCCGTCGTCACCGGCGCCGAGGTCGGCCCCAGCAACTTCGCATGGGCACCTTCTGCCTCCAGCGCTTTTTTCAGCGCATCGATCACCGCGCCATCGACACCGTTGGCCGTGAGAATCGCGACTTTACGCGTCTTGATATCACCCGACAGCAAGTTCACCTGGCTCAACGCTGGCGACTCTTTCAGCGAAGTCTCACGCGGCGGCACCGTGCCTTTGGTCGGCGCCGGCAAACCTAGGTTCTGCGCAACGCGCCTGGCCAGTTCCAGATCGATATTAGCCAAGATCTCGTTGACCTGACGCGCACGAATAAACTCGCGCTCCACCTTGCCCAACTCGAAGCTGTAGGCCGCGATGATGTGCTCTTTCTCGTGGTGGCTCATGCTGTGGAAAAACAGCGCGGCTTGCGAGAAATGGTCGCCAAACGACTCACTGCGCTCACGGACCTTGTTGGCGTCTACACGCTCGTAATAAGTTTCGAAACCGCCATCCTGGGCAGCCGGCGGCGTTTCTTTTGGCCAACCGCCATCAATCGAATTCGGCTCGTACGCAGCACGGCCCTTGTCGATCACGGTGCGATGCTGTGCGTCGCGCTGGCCATTGTGGAAAGGCGCTACAGGCCGGTTGATCGGCAGCTCATGGAAGTTCGGGCCGCCGAGACGGCTGATCTGTGTATCCGTGTAGGAAAACAGACGACCTTGCAGCAGAGGGTCGTTGGTGAAGTCGATGCCCGGCACGATATGGCCCGGGCAAAACGCGACCTGCTCGACTTCGGCAAAGAAGTTATCCGGGTTGCGGTTCAGCACCATCTTGCCCAGCGGCGTGATCGGTACCAGTTCCTCGGGGATGATCTTGGTGGGGTCGAGCAGGTCAAAGTCGAACTTATGCTCGTCTTCTTCCGCAACGATCTGCACACCCAATTCCCACTCAGGGTAGTCGCCGCTTTCAATCGCTTCCCACAGGTCACGACGGTGGTAATCGGTATCTTTACCGGCAAGCTTTTGCGCTTCGTCCCACACCAGGGAGCAGGTGCCGACCTTCGGATGCCAATGAAACTTCACAAAGCTCGACTTACCTTCGGTATTGATCAAGCGGAAGGTGTGAATGCCAAAACCCTGCATGGCACGCAGGCTTTTTGGAATGGCACGGTCAGACATCGCCCAGATCACCATGTGCGCCGATTCCGGTTGCAACGAAACAAAATCCCAGAACGTATCGTGGGCCGAGCCGCCGGTAGGAATTTCGTTGTGCGGCTCAGGTTTTACCGCATGCACGAAATCGGGAAACTTGATCGCATCCTGAATGAAAAACACCGGCATGTTGTTGCCGACCAGATCGAAGTTGCCTTCGTCGGTGAAGAACTTCACCGCGAAACCGCGCACGTCACGCACCGTATCGCCGGAACCACGCGGGCCCTGCACAGTGGAAAATCGTACGAAGACTGGGGTTTTATGACCTGGATCGCGCAGGAAACCGGCCTTGCTCAGCGCGGAATGGTTTTCATAGGTCTGGAAATAGCCATGGGCGCCCGTGCCGCGGGCATGCACGATGCGCTCGGGGATACGCTCATGGTCAAAGTGCGTGATTTTTTCACGCATGATGAAGTCTTCCAGCAGCGAGGGGCCGCGGGCGCCGACTTTTAAGGTGTTCTGGTTGTCGGAAATCTTCACGCCTTGGTTGGTACGCAGGGCCTGGCCGGTCGCATCGGAACGGAATTCTTCCAGGGCCTGCAGCTTGGCGTTGGTGTTGCCACGGTCCAGGGTATCGGTGCCCGCGAGCTCACTCTTCGACGGGGTGGCTGGCTTCTTGGTACTCATCAGTCAAAACTCCTTATTCAAAGTGGCCAGAGCGGTCCCCGGCTCGTTTGAGCAAAACCCCAGGCACGGCACCTGGGAAATTGAGTTGCTTAAGTAGTGACTGACACCGTTTTGCACCGTTCCTTTTTTATGACCTTTGATCGCGTTATTGCCAAATCACTGGTTGAATGCGAAATAAATGCTAAGAAACGCTATACGGACAGGCTAAAATGCGCGCCCGGCTAACCGCTGATCCCTTTTCCATGCGCCCCACAAGGTTCGCTACGTGATCGAGTTTCAAAACGTCCATAAAACCTACCGCGTCGCCGGTAAGGATATTCCCGCGCTGCACCCCACCAGCCTGCGTGTCGAAAACGGCCAGGTGTTTGGCCTGATTGGCCACTCAGGTGCAGGTAAAAGCACCCTGCTGCGCCTGATCAACCGCCTGGAAGAGCCTAGTGGCGGTCAGATCACGGTGGACGGCGAAGAAGTCACCTCCTTGGATGCCAACGGCCTGCGCCGTTTCCGTCAGCAGGTCGGGATGATCTTCCAGCACTTCAACCTGCTGGCGTCCAAGACCGTTGCCGACAATGTGGCGCTGCCACTGACCCTGGCCGGCGAATTGTCGCGCAAGGAGATCGATCAACGCGTCGCCGAGCTACTCGCCCGCGTCGGCCTGTCGGACCACGCCAGGAAGTACCCGGCGCAGTTGTCTGGCGGCCAGAAGCAACGCGTCGGCATCGCCCGCGCCCTGGCGACCAAGCCGAAAATCCTGCTGTGCGACGAAGCCACCAGCGCCCTCGACCCGCAAACCACCGCCTCGGTCCTGCAATTGCTGGCCGAGATCAATCGCGAGTTGAAACTGACCATCGTGCTGATCACCCATGAAATGGACGTGATTCGCCGCGTATGCGACCAGGTAGCCGTGATGGACGCCGGCGTGATCGTCGAGCAAGGCTCGGTAGCCGACGTGTTCCTGCATCCCAAGCACCCGACCACCAAACGCTTTGTACAAGAAGCCGAGCAGGTCGACGAAGGCGAACAGCACGACGATTTCGCCCATGTACCCGGTCGAATCGTGCGCCTGACGTTCCAAGGTGAAGCGACCTACGCGCCATTGCTGGGTACCGTCGCCCGCGAAACAGGAGTGGACTACAGCATCCTCGCCGGCCGCATCGACCGCATCAAAGACATCCCCTACGGGCAACTGACCCTGGCGGTCACCGGTGGTGACATGGAAGCGGCCTTTGCCCGCTTTACCGCCGCAGACGTCCACATGGAGGTGCTGCGCTAATGGAAGTGTTCCTGAGTTTCTTCGCCAATATCGACTGGTCCGAAATCTGGCTCGCCACCGGCGACACCATGATCATGCTGTTCGGTTCACTGTTCTTCACCGTGGTATTGGGCCTGCCCTTGGGCGTGCTGCTGTTCCTGACCAGCCCACGCCAGCTGTTCGAGCAAAAAGGCCTGTACGCACTGCTGTCGCTGGTCGTGAACATCCTGCGCTCGCTGCCGTTCATCATCCTGCTGATCGTGATGATCCCGTTCACCGTGCTGCTCACCGGCACTTCGCTGGGTGTGGCCGGGGCGATTCCGCCGCTGGTGGTGGGCGCTGCGCCGTTCTTCGCGCGGCTGGTGGAAACCGCGCTGCGCGAGGTCGACCGCGGCATCATCGAGGCAACCCAGGCGATGGGCGCCACCACCCGGCAGATCATCTTCAGCGCATTGCTGCCGGAGGCGCGGCCGGGCATCATCGCGGCGATTACCGTCACCGCCATCACCCTGGTGTCCTACACCGCGATGGCCGGTGTGGTGGGCGCCGGCGGTCTCGGCGACCTGGCGATCCGCTTCGGCTACCAGCGCTTCCAGACCGACGTGATGGTGGTCACCGTGGTCCTGCTGCTGGTGCTGGTGCAGGTACTGCAAAGCGTCGGCGACCGGCTGGTCACGCATTTTTCGCGCAAATAACCGCAACCAGGGCGAGCGAACCATCGCACCCCGCTCAACTCCTGAAGGAACCGAACGATGAAGAAACTGATTGCCGCCCTGGCCACCGTTGCCGCCTTTTCCGCTCAGGCGGCCGAAGAACTGAAAGTCGCCGCCACCGCGGTGCCGCACGCCGAGATCCTCGAGTTCGTCAAACCCAAGCTGGCCGAGCAGGGCGTGGAACTGGAGATCAAGATCTTCACCGACTACGTGCAGCCGAACATCCAGGTCGCCGAGAAGCGCCTGGACGCCAACTTCTTCCAGCACCAGCCGTACCTGGACGAGTTCAACAAGGGCAAGGGCACCGATCTGGTCAGCGTCACCGGCGTGCACATCGAGCCGTTCGGCGCCTACTCCAGCAAGTACAAGTCGCTGGACGAGCTGCCCGACGGCGCCAACGTGGTGATTCCCAACGACGCCACCAACGGCGGCCGCGCGCTGCTGCTGCTGGCCAAGGCCGGGGTGATCACGCTGAAGGAAGGCGCCGGCATCACCGCCACGCCGAAGGACATCGCCGACAACCCCAAGCACATCAAGGTGCGTGAGCTGGAAGCCGCGACCCTGCCGCGCGTGCTGACCCAGGTCGACCTGGCGCTGATCAACACCAACTACGCGCTGGAAGCCAAACTGGACCCGTCCAAGGACGCCCTGGTGATCGAAGGCAATGACTCGCCTTACGTGAACATCCTGGTGAGCCGCGAAGACAACAAGGATTCGGACGCGATGAAGAAGCTGATTGCAGCCCTGCACACTCCCGAAGTGAAGCAATTCATCCAAGAGAAGTACAAAGGCGCGATCCTGCCGGCGTTCTGATCCAGCTCGATCTCCAACACTCTGGAGATCAAAAAATGTGGGAGGGGGCTTGCCCCCGATTACGGAGTAGCAGTCGCTGCATGAGCTGACTGATCTGCCGCCATCGGGGGCAAGCCCCCTCCCACATGTGTTTTGTGTTGCCTGTTACTTGCGCTGCAACAGCCCCGGCAGTTGCGCTACCAGCTTCTGATTGTTCAACGGCGCACGGATAAACCCGCGCTGGGTACCATCCGGGCCGATCAGCGCGAGGTTGCCGCTGTGGTCGACGGTGTAGTTGGGCTTGCTGGTGTCTGCCGGGATGAACGGGATGCTCACGGCATTCGAGACCTTCTGCACATCCTCCACGTTCGCGCCGGTGAGGCCTTCGAATTGCGGGTCGAAATAGCCCAGGTACTGTTTGAGCTGGGTCGGCGTGTCGCGGTTCGGGTCGACGCTGACCAGGATCACTTGAAACTTGTCCACAGCCTCTTTAGGCAACTCGCTCTTGATCTGGCGCAGTTGGGCGAGGGTAGTCGGGCAGATGTCGGGGCAGAAGGTGTAGCCGAAGAACAGCAGGCTCCACTTGCCTTTCAACTCGTTGACCAGCACCGGCTGGCCGTCCTGGTTGGTCATGCTCACCGGTGGCAACTGACGGCTTTGCGGCAGCAGGATGATGCCGGCGTCGATCAACGCGGTAGGGTCGCCCTGGCCTTTGCCCGAGAGCACTTTGTTGACGGTCAGGCCCATGATCAACGCGACGATGGCCACCAGGATAAAGACGGTTTTTTGAGTTCGAGTCATAGGTTCAACAGTAAGTAGTGGTCTACGAGCAGGGCGATAAACAGCAGGAACAGGTACCAGATAGAGTACTTGAAGGTGTTGATCGCCGCGTGCGGCTGAGCGCCACGGTACAGCACCCAGGCCCATTGCAGAAAGCGTCCGCCCAAAACCAGCGCACACGCCAGGTAGAGCAGGCCGCTCATATGGATCACATAGGGCATGAGGCTCACCGCCAACAGGGCGAAGGTGTAGAGCAGGATATGCACCTTGGTGTAGTGCTCGCCATGGGTGACCGGCAGCATCGGGATGTCGGCCTTGGCGTATTCCTCCTTGCGGTGAATGGCCAGCGCCCAGAAGTGCGGCGGGGTCCAGGCGAAGATGATCAGCACCAATAACAAGGGTTCGGCGCTGACGTGGCCGGTGACGGCGACCCAGCCCAACAGCGGCGGCGCGGCACCGGCCAAGCCGCCAATAACAATATTTTGTGGCGTCGCACGCTTGAGAAAACCGGTGTAGATCACCGCGTAACCCAACAGCGAAGCCAGCGTCAGCCATGCCGCCAGGGGATTGGTGAACGCCAGCAACAAGGCCAATCCTGCAACGGCTAGAAACAAAGCAAAGGCCAGCGCCGCCATCGGCGATACACGGCCCTGCACCAACGGTCGCTTATGGGTGCGGGCCATCACCGCATCAATCCGCCGGTCCACTACATGGTTCACCGCCGCCGCGCCACCGGCACACAGGGCTATCCCCAGGTTGCCGAAAATCAGCACCGCCCACGGCACACCGGCGCGGGTCGCGAGGAACATGCCGACCAAGGAGGTGATGAGCATCAACACCACCACTTTCGGCTTGGTCAGCTCCAGGTAATCGCGCCAGATCGCCTGGCTGTGGCGCGCGCCGATCAAGGTCGCCATGGCATCTCTCCTTTAAGGGTGATGAGGCCCGATACGTGTTTGCGCGGGCTGAAGCGCCAGCCGAAGGGCAGTTGGTGACGTACCCGGACCAGACTGGTGCGGGCGTGGTAATTGACCAGCACCAGGCTCAATAACAGCGCCGCGCCGCCGGCGTTATGGCCGACCGCAACCGGCAGCGGCAGGTGGAAATACACGTTGCTCAGGCCCAGGCTGATTTGGGCCGCCAGGGCAATCAACAGCAGGCCCGCGAGCCGAGTCATACCGACCACGCGCAGCTGCCAGGCCAAGCCCGCAAGCACCACGGTGACCAGCACCGCACCGATGCGGTGGGTCAGGTGGATGGCGGTGCGCGCATCGCTGTCGAGTTGGCCGCCAAGGTAATTGGGCCCGATGTGCTGGGTCAGGTGAAAGCCGTTGGCGAAGTCCGCCGCAGGCCACCACTGGCCGTGGCAGGTGGGCAAATCGATACAGGCCACCGCCGCGTAGTTGGAACTGACCCAGCCGCCCAAGGCAATCTGGCCGATCACCAGCACCAGACCCGCCGTGGCCCAATATTGCAGGCGCTTGGGCACGATCAAGGCGGGCAGCACGCCGGACAAGCGCAGGGTCAGCAGGAACAACAGGCTCAAGGTCGCAAAGCCGCCCAACAAATGCCCCGTCACCACCTGGGGCCATAGCTTCAAGGTCACCGTCCACATGCCAAACGCCGCCTGGGCGAATACCACCATCAGCACAAACAACGGCAGTTTCACCGGCTGGCCCGGATCATGCCGATGGCTCCACGAACGCGCCGCCAACAGCACAATCAACAGGCCCAGGGTGCCGGCAAAGTAGCGATGGGTCATCTCGGCCCAGCCCTTGTCAGCCTCCACTGGCGTATCGGGAAAATGCAATTCGGCATGGGCCAACTGGGTCTCGCTTTGCGGCACGCTGATAAAGCCGTAGCAGCCCGGCCAGTCCGGGCAACCAAGGCCGGCATGGGTCAGGCGGGTGTAGGCGCCGAGCAGCACGACGATCAGCGCCAGCAGGGTGGCAAACAACGCGAGGCGAAATCCAGGTTTGGCCATGACGATGCCCTTATCCGATGTTCGACAGTTTCAGCAGGTGGCGCAGATCATTGAGCAAGTCCTTGCCCTTGACCTTGGCGTCGTAGCGCAACACCAGGTTGCCGTGGGGGTCGACGATCCACAGTTGCGCATCGCCCGGCACGGCGGCGTTTTTGGTGAAGGTCGAAAGGTCCAGCGAGTAGCGCTGCAATTGCGGGTATTCGACCTTCAACTTAGCGTCATAGTCGGTACCGACCGGTTGCGCACTGGCCAGGGCATGGCTGGCGCGTGAGGCGTCGCGCCCCAGGCCGATCTGCAGTTGGCGCGCGAGGTACACCAGTTGCTGGCAATCGGCAGCGCAGGCAGCGGGCGCGGTGACCAGCAACTGCCAGCGCTGTTCATCGGCCTGCACGCCAATATCGGCGCGGGTCTGACCGTTACCGATCATTTCCCCGTGGTAGCTGCGACTGTCCGGCACCCAGAACTGCAGTTTGTACATGAAGGTGGCCAGCGCCATCGGGCCGATCACCATCAGCAGGATCAGCAACAGTTGCCAGCGGCCTTTGCGCCGATCAGGCACCTCAGACATGTTGGGTGGATTCATGGCCGTTCCCATGGGGCTTCTCCTTTGTGGTGTGCCATCCGAGGTAGAGGTAAAGCGCCAATAGCGCCAGCGACATGGCGAACCACTGCACCGCGTAGGCCAGGTGTTTTTCCGGGCCCATCGCAACGATGGGCCAAGTGGTTTCGTACGTACCGGGGCCGGCTTCAGTGCGCAGTTCGTAGGCAAAACCGCTGCGACCGAGCTCAGCCCATAACGCAGCGGGGTGCAGCGCGGTCAACAGGCGCGGCCATTGCGCGGTCGTGGGGTCTGCATGTAACTGGAATGTTTCGCCGGGCGCGACATACACCCAGGCGTCGAGATTCAAAGGCTGGTCTGGGGTGGTGAAGACGGGCGGGGTGCGCCGATCCGGCCACGGCAACCAACCGCGATTGAGCAACAGCCATAGGCCGCTGGCCTGATCGTGAAAGGGTTGCAGCAACTCGACACCGGCCTTGCCGTCGCGCATGCGGTTATCCAGCAGTACGCTGTGCTCGGCATCGAATTGCCCGCGCAGATGCACGCGGCGAAAGGCCGGGTCAGCCATGTCACCGAGCTGCACACTGCTGATCGGCTCAGCCACGCGGCGTTCGGCATAGCTGTCCACCAGCAACTGCTTCTCATGGCCGCGTGACAGTTGCCAGAAACCCAGGCCCACCATCAACGGCAGCAGAATCATCACCATCAGGGTCGGTGCGATACCTGGACGAAAGCGTTTCATGGCGCTGGCTATACTTGTTTTCATTGCCCGCCCATCCCCTCAATGCCCACCAAAGCCAGGAACCAGACCATGCTCAAAGCAGCCATTGCCCTGATGCTGATCGCGACCGTCGTGAGCCTGTTCAGTGGCTTGTTCTTTCTGGTCAAGGACGAGGGCAACTCCAACCGCCTCGTCACTGCCTTGACCGTGCGTGTCGTACTGGCCGTGATCACCGTGGCCTTGATCGCCTGGGGCTTTTTCAGCGGCCAGCTGGTGTCTCACGCGCCTTGGTAAGTCGCCTCACAGCACATAGACGAAGAAAAACAGCCCAATCCACACCACATCCACGAAGTGCCAATACCAACTGGCCGCTTCGAAACCGAACTGATGCTCGGCATTGAAATGCCCGCGCAGGATGCGCATCAGCATCACAAACAAAATGATGGTGCCGATGGTCACGTGGGCGCCGTGAAAGCCCGTGAGCATGAAGAAGGTTGCGCCATACACGCCTGAGCCAAGGGTCAGGCCCAGCTCTTTGTAGGCGTGGATGTATTCCTCGGCCTGGAACCCGAGAAACGCCAGGCCAAGCAACACGGTGATCGCCAGCCAGATCTTCAGCGCACCGCGATGGCCCTTGCGCAGGGCATAGTGGGCGATGGTGATGGTCACGCTCGAGCTCACCAGCAAAATGGTATTGACCAACGGCAGGCCCCAGGGGCTGATGGTGCCCTCGGGTGCGGGGTACAGCTTTGGATCGGGGTTGTTGAGCAACGGCCAGGCGAACTCGAAACTCGGCCACAGCATGTGCGCGATGCCCTTCGAGCCTTCACCGGCCAACCAGGGCGCAGACATATGCCGCACATAGAACAGCGCACCGAAGAACGCGATAAAGAACATCACCTCGGAAAAGATGAACCAGGTCATGCCCCAGCGAAACGAGCGGTCCATCTGCGCGCTGTACAAACCGGCACGGCTTTCCTTGATCACCGCGCCGAACCAGCCGAACAGCATGTAGGCCAGCAACAGCCCACCGACGAAAAAGATCCACGGCCCGTGGGATTCCGGGCGTGCCGCCTTCAGGTCGTTGAACCACACGGCCAGGCCATACACGGTGACCAGCATGCCAATCGTGGCAATTATCGGCCATTTGCTTTGCGCTGGTACGTAGTACGTATCATGAGTCGACATGTATTCGCTCTCCTGATTGAGCGGGCAAACAGTAGCTAGCCGCCAGTACGGACAGCCACCGGCGGTTGGCGCGCAGTGATATCAAACAGCGTGTACGCCAGGGTCAAATGCTTCACATCCTTGGGCATGTCGCGGTCGACAATAAAACGCACCGGCATCTCGATGCGCTGGCCTGGTTGCAGCACTTGCTGGGTGAAGCAAAAGCATTCGGTCTTGTGGAAGTACATCGCCGCCTCGGCCGGGGAAATGCTTGGCACCGCTTGGGCGGTCATCGGTTTGTCGGTGGGGTTGTAGGCCACGAACAGCATCTCGGTGACTGCGCCGGGGTTGACCACCACCTCGTCAGCCTTGGAGTGAAAATCCCAGACCATGTCGATGGCATTGGTGGACAGGAACTGCACCCGTACCTGCCGCGTGAGGTCGACGACCTGCTCGCCCTCGTATTGCCCGGCCGTCTTGCCGTTGATGCCGAACGCCTTGCACATCACGTCGTAGATCGGCACCAGGGCGAAACCAAAGGCGAACATCGCCACCACCAGGATCAACAGGCGGGTGACCAGGCGCTTGAGGGGCACGGAGTCAGCCATGACATCCCCCTGAAGCGAAGGCGATCAGCGTGTTCATTTGACCTCCGGTGGCGTGGTGAAGGTGTGGTACGGCGCGGGCGAAGGCACGCTCCACTCCAGCCCTTCCGCGCCATCCCACGGCTTGGCCGGTGCCGGCGGGCCGCCACGGATGCACTTGATCACGATAAACAGGAAGAAGATCTGCGTGGCGCCAAACATGAAGGCACCAATGGACGAGACCATGTTGAAGTCGGCGAACTGCAGGTTGTAGTCCGGCACCCGCCGCGGCATGCCGGCCAGCCCCACGAAGTGCATTGGGAAGAACGCCATGTTCATGCCCACGAAAGACAACCAGAAATGCAGCTTGCCCAGGGTTTCGTCGTACATGTGGCCGGTCCATTTCGGCAGCCAGTAGTAGGCCGAGGCGAAGATGCCGAAGATCGCGCCAGGCACCAGTACGTAATGGAAGTGCGCCACCACAAAGTAGGTGTCGTGGTACTGGAAGTCCGCCGGGGCAATCGCCAGCATCAACCCGGAGAAGCCGCCGATGGTGAACAAGATCACGAAGGCCACGGCAAACAGCATCGGTGTCTCGAAGGTCAGCGAGCCTTGCCACATGGTGCTGACCCAGTTGAACACCTTAACCCCCGTAGGTACGGCGATCAGCAGCGTGGCGTACATGAAAAACAGTTCGCCCACCAACGGTATACCCACCACGAACATATGGTGCGCCCACACGATAAACGACAGGAACGCGATGCTCGCCGTGGCGTAGACCATCGACGTATAGCCGAACAACGGTTTGCGCGAGAAGGTCGGGATAATCGAACTGACGGCGCCAAACGCCGGCAGGATCATGATGTACACCTCGGGGTGGCCGAAGAACCAGAACACATGCTGGAACAGCACCGGATCACCGCCACCGGCCGCGCTGAAGAAGCTGGTGCCGAAGTGGATGTCCATCAGCATCATGGTCACGCAGCCGGCCAGTACCGGCATTACCGCGATCAGCAGGAACGCGGTGATCAGCCAGGTCCAGACAAACAGCGGCATCTTCATCAAGGTCATGCCGGGCGCACGCAGGTTGAGGATGGTGGCGACCACATTGATCGCACCCATGATCGAACTGATGCCCATCAAGTGGATGGCGAAGATGAAGAACGTCACGCTTTCCGGTGCGTAGGTGGTAGAGAGCGGGGCGTAGAAGGTCCAGCCGAAATTCGGCCCGCCGCCGGGCGTGAACAGGGTCGAGACCAGCAGCAGGAACGCCGCCGGCAGCAGCCAGAAGCTGAAGTTGTTCATGCGCGGCAAGGCCATGTCCGGCGCGCCGATCATCAGCGGAATCATCCAGTTGGCCAGGCCGACAAACGCCGGCATCACCGCACCGAACACCATGATCAGGCCGTGCATGGTGGTCATCTGGTTGAAAAACGCCGGCTCGACGATCTGCAGGCCAGGCTGGAACAATTCGGCACGGATCACCATGGCGAACGAGCCGCCGAGCAGGAACATGGTGAACGCGAACCACAGGTACATGGTGCCGATGTCTTTATGGTTGGTGGTCAGCACCCAGCGCATCAAACCCTTGGCGGGGCCGTGGGCATGGTCACCGGCGTGGCCATGGTCATCGATCACAGCGCTCATGGCCGTTCTCCTGCAAGCGAGTGGGCGGGGCGGGTCGAGGTAAAAGCGATGAAGTAGGTCATTTGCTTTCCGCCTGCTTGATGGCCAGCACGTCTTTAGGCGTGACCATGTCGCCTTTGTTGTTGCCCCAGGCGTTGCGCTCGTAGGTCACTACGGCGGCGATATCGACTTCCGAGAGCTGCTTGCCGAAGGCGGCCATCGCGGTACCAGGCTTGCCGTGATAGACGATGCTGAGGTGGCCTTCCTTGGGTCCGGTGGCAATCTTCGAGCCCTTGAGCGCCGGGAACATCGGCGGCAGGCCCTGGCCTTCGGCCTGGTGACAGGCCACGCAGGTGGTGTGGTAGACCTTGTCGCCACGGGCCACCAGCTCTTCGAGCGTCCACTCTTTGGAGGTCAGCTCCTTGAGCTTGGCGGCCTCTGCCTTGCGTTCGCCGAGCCAGGTGTCGTAGTCGGCCTTGGACTTGACCTCGACCACGATGGGCATGAAGCCATGGTCCTTGCCGCACAGTTCGGCGCACTGGCCACGGTAGATGCCGGGCTTCTCGACGCGGGTCCAGGCCTCGTTGACGAAACCCGGGATGGCGTCGCGCTTGACCGCGAAGGCCGGCACCCACCAGGAGTGGATCACGTCGGCGGCGGTTACCAGGAAGCGCACCTTGGCGCCCACCGGCAGCACCAGCGGCTGGTCGACTTCCAGCAGGTAGTGTTCGCCCTTGGTCGCCTGGTTATGGATCTGCTCGGCGGGCGTGGCCAGGTTGCTGAAGAACTCCACATCCTGGCCCAGGTATTTGTAATGCCACTTCCACTGATAGCCGGTGACCTGGATATCGATATCCGACTCACTGCTGTCGTAGATGTTGATCAGGGTCTTGGTCGCCGGAATGGCCATCGCCACCAGGATCAGCAAGGGCACCACGGTCCAGAGAATCTCCACGGTCGTGCTTTCGTGGAATTTGGCCGCGACCTGGCCTGTAGAGCGGCGATGAAGGATCATCGACCAGAACATTGCGCCAAATACGACAATGCCGATCACCACACAGATCCAGAAAATGGTCATGTGCAGGTCAAACACAGCGTGACTGACTTCAGTTGCCCCTGGTGCCATATTCATTGTCCAGGCGGCGTGCGCCTGGCCGAATACTGACCACAACAGAAGGCCCATCCAAACGTGTGGATGTCGCGTCATTGCGGGTTCCCCTTATCGTTCTTGTTATCCCGCCGGTTTGCACCTGCGTCGAAGGGAGCGGCTTCCATACTGCTTACAACCGCTTAGCCTTACCTGCTTATGCAGTCTGGCGTCATCAGCTAATCGCGTACAAACCCGAGTATAGACACGCTCTGCAACCCCGCAATGTGTAGGGGCAAATGAGCAAAAATGAGTGGCCGGGCCTAATAAAACCGGGTGCGGAATCGTTTATCCGACGAACGATGGCAATTCGATATAACGCGGGTGCATAACCATGAAATAATTATGACAAATGCGTCTTAGGCGCTCGTATAAACGAGCTACCTTATGCTGTCCCTATTCCTACACCTGCTTCACTGGAGCCTTCATGAACACCGCCGCATTGCGCGAGCAGATTTCCCTTGCCCATCAACACGAAGCCAGCACCGGCCAACTGGCCAAGCAGCTGGAAGAGCAATTGCCGCACCTGCATTCGGCCATTTCCCTGGTTGACGGTGATCGCAACATCGTCATGACTCGCTTTGTGACCGCCTACATCGAACTCGTCCCGGACTTGCTGGAAGCCGCCAATGACGTGGCACGCGAAGCCGGTATCGAAAGCCAGATCAAGCCGGTGCTGAAGATCGCCGAGCAGTTCTTTCTGCAACCACCGGCTATTCTGGCGGGCCACCTGGGGCTCGACGGCCTGCTCGACGAGGCTTACTTGGCCCATCGCCTGGTTGAAGAAGTCAACGATCTGTATATCAAGCACTTCGGCCAGCCGTTGATTCCAGCAGACACCACCGTGGCCAACCTGATTGCCCATCAGTTGATCGGCGAAGCATTCGCCAACCAGCTGGATGAAGCCGTACACCATGCCGTGGATGAAATGCTCAACGAAGACAGTTTTGCGCTGGAGTCTGTCGAGGCGTATCGCGAGCAGCTGAAAAGCCCGGAAACGGAAGCCGCGTGGAAGCGCTGGCCGTGTCTTTCCCGCCAACTGGGGGTTGAGTTGGCACTGGATCAGCCAGCTTAAATCTTAAATTAGGCCAGAACGAATGTGGGAGGGGCTCGCCCCCTCCCACATGTTGATCCGGCTGCCTCAGCCGATTGAGGGCGCCGAGCCGATCCCTGTCGTCGTCCTGACCCGGCCTTCGAGCCTGCGCTTCAACCCACGCGCCTCGATCACCAGCTTCGAGCCCTTGGCCGCATTCGCCCGGCCCCATTCCTCCAGCAACTCCAGGCAGGAATGGTCGATATAGCTCAGGTTGCTCAGCGGTACGTGCACGGTGGTGCCCGCAGGCACCGTCGACAGCACCTGGGTCAATGCCGGCACTTTCAGGAAGGTCGCCGCGCCGGTCAAACGCAGCTCCATTTCCCCCTCCTGGGGCAGGTCGATCAGGCTGACTTTCAGGCGCGAGGCCTTGAACGCCAGCTTGACCAGCGTAAGCCCGAAGCCCACCAGCACACCGGTCAGCAGGTCGGTGAAAATGATTGCCAACGCCGTGGCCGCGTAGGTAAACATCGGCATACGCCCATAGCGACCGAGCGCCTTGAAGGCCTTGATATCCACCAGTTTGATCCCGGTGTACACCAATACACCCGCGAGGCTCGCCACCGGAATGCTCTGCAACACGCTCGACAGCAACAACACGAAGCCCAACAGCCATACACCATGGAACATCGCCGACAAGCGCGTGGTAGCACCGGCCTGCACGTTGGCCGAGCTGCGCACGATCACACCGGTCATCGGCAGGGCACCGACCAGGCCGCATAGCATGTTGCCTACACCTTGAGCAGACAATTCCTTGTCGAAGTCGGAACGTTGGCCACTGTGCATGCGGTCGACCGCTGCAGCGGAGAGCAGGGTTTCGGCACTGGCGATAAACGCCACGGCAAACGCGGCGATCAACAACTGGGGGTCGGCCAGGTTCAACAGGTCACTGGGACGCAGCCAATCGATGGCGTCGGCGAGGTTCTCCGGCACCTCCACACGCTTGACCTGCAACGCCAACACCAGGCTGGTCACCGTTGCCAGGCCCACGCCCAACAGCGCTCCGGGCACGAAGCGCAGGGTTTGCGGACGGAATTTATCCCACAGGTACATCACCAGCATCGTCGACAAACCGAGCAATCCGGCCTGCCAACCCAGGCCGCCGCCCAAGGTTGGAATCGCCTCCACCAGCGCGGCGGGGAAGCCCGCCAGGTTATCCAGCCCTGAGGGCTTGGGCGCACCGTCGAGCATCACATGGATCTGCGATAGCACAATCAATACGCCGATCCCCGCCAGCATCCCGTACACCACCGCCGGCGCCGTGACGCGGAACCAGCAACCCAGGCGCAAACGCCCGGCCACCAGTTGCAGGAAACCCGCCAGCAGCAGGATCGGCCCGAGCATCATCATCCCGTGCTGGCGCACCAACTCGAACACCAATACCGCCAAACCCGCCGCCGGGCCGCTGACCTGCAGCGGCGAACCCGCCAACCAGCCCACCACCAAGCCACCGATAATCCCGGTGATCAGGCCCTTGGCCGGCGGCATGCCGGACGCGATCGCGATCCCCATACACAGGGGCAGGGCGACCAGAAACACAACCACGGAGGCGAGCAGCTCCCGTGGCAATACAGCTTTCAATTGAGCAGCACGCATGATGGCTCTCCCGAGGCATTCGCCGGGCGCGGCAAAGCCTGGCTGCATCCATGGCAGCCACCGCTTTACCCGGCAGGGAAGTGTTTTAGAAGCGCGCTTTAGGCGTCGCGGATGGAATCGGTCCTTCGCCGCCTAACGGGCGGAACGCTGACTGGTCCGCATCGTAGGCGCGGATTTCGCTGGTCTCGATGTTGTAGATCCAACCGTGAATAAACAGCTGACCATTGGCCATACGCGACGCCACTGAGGGATGGGTACGCAAATGCTGCAGTTGGGCGATGACGTTTTCTTCGGTGAGCACTTTCATGCTCTCGCCTTCGTTGGCACAGTCGCAGTTGTCCTCGACCATGGACTTGGCGACTTCGGCGTGCCGCAGCCAGGCCCTTACCGTCGGCATTTTCTCCAGGCTGGCGGGGTTCAGGACCGCACGCATGGCACCACAATCGGAGTGCCCGCACACGATGATGTGCTGCACGCCCAAGGCCAGTACGGCGTACTCGATGGCAGTGGAAACGCCGCCATTCATCTGCCCATAAGGCGGCACGACGTTACCGACGTTGCGGGTCACGAACAGGTCGCCGGGAGAGCTTTGGGTAATCAGCTCAGGCACGATGCGCGAGTCGGCGCAGGTAATGAACATCGCCCGTGGGCTCTGGGCCGTGGCGAGTTTCTTGAAGAGTTCTTCCTGCTGAGGGAAGACGTCGTGATGGAAATGCAAAAAGCCGTCAACGATATGTTTTAGCGCTGCATCGGCAGACTCCGCCACCTGAGGGGCTGAAGCCGACGCAGCCAACGGCTGTTTATCCTTGTCACTCATGATTCATCCTCTTGATTAATGCAGGGGAGTTTTCAGGTCAGTTCGACGCCTGGCGAGTGGAATAGTTGGAAAACTTCACACATCAAGGCGCCGACTCATCAGTCACTCGCTGAACAAGGTAACCACCGAAACTTAACTCAAACTGAATGAACCGCTCTAGATCGCGGGTTTCAGTAATATCAAAACGCGACTATTTCTACAGGAGCGGTGCATTCTTCCTCATAAGTCTACAACAATGCCATCTGCCTGCCCGGTGGACAGAACGCCGTGCAATCCAGATTGAAACCTTCTCGCCGATTCAGCCCCAAGCGTTTGATCGCCTTGCTGAAGCGCTGGGCCAGCAGGTCGGCAAACGGCCCCTCGCCCCGCATGCGTACGCCGAACCGACTGTCGTACACCTCACCACCGCGCACCTGACGTACCAGGCTCATCACATGGGCCGCACGCTGCGGGTAATGCGCCGCCAGCCACTCCTCGAACAGCGGCGCCACCTCCAGCGGCAGGCGCAACATCATGTAGGCCGCACTCTGCGCACCGGCGGCATGGGCTTCGGTGAGCAGGCTTTCCAGCTCGCTGTCGTTGATCATCGGGATCATCGGTGAGCACAGCACGCCCACCGGGATACCCGCCTCGCGCATCACCCGGATGGCCCGCAACCGAGCCTTGGGCGCCGCTGTGCGCGGTTCCAGGATGCGCTTGAGCTCATCATCCAGGCTGGTGAGGCTGATCATCACCGCCACAAGGCGCTGCCTGGCCAGCTCAGCCAGCAGGTCCAGGTCGCGCAGGATCAGCGATCCCTTGGTAATGATGGTGACCGGGTGCCGATAGCGCAGCAGCACTTCGAGGGTTTGCCGGGTGATCTTGTACTCACGCTCGATAGGCTGGTACGGGTCGGTGTTGGAGCCCAGGTTGATCGGCGCACACACATAGCCCGGCTTCGACAGCTGCTGTTCCAGCACGTCGGCCGCGTTGCTCTTGGCGATCAGCCTGGTTTCAAAATCCAGCCCCGGTGACATGTCCCAATAGGCGTGGCTGGGCCGTGCATAGCAGTAGATACACCTGTGTTACGCTATAAGACACTCACGTGCTCGGTATCCAAGCTATGCAACGAAAATGCTATTCATACGTCCGTTTTTCTCATAAAAAACAAGAGCTTGGAACGTCATTTGCTCGACAAAGTGATATTCAGCATTTCGTAGAGAAACACAATCTCATAGTAGATACGAAGCTTGAAGATTTGGGCGTTTCAGCATTCAGGGGCAAAAACTCACAAAAAGGTCAGTTGGGTGATTTCATTGACCTTGTTGAAAATGGGCTGATTGAAGAAAATTCGATTTTGCTGATTGAAAACTTCGACCGTCTATCAAGACAGAAGGTTATTAAATCCACGCAAATTTTTATCAATCTTTTGAACCGTGGGGTTGATATAGCGGTTCTCGACACAGGAAAAATATACTCAAAGAACACACTACTTTCATCAGATTTTTTTATTGCAGTGATTGAGTTTGAACGTGCAAACGCTGAAAGCGCTAGGAAAAGCGATTTTACAAGCTCGGCTTGGAATATTCATCGCGATGAAATGCGCAAAACCAAAGCCGTTAAAACACGCAAAACACCATCATGGATAGGTGTTTCAGGAGTAGTTAAGGCTCGCCCAGGTGATGAATCAGCCAAGTTTTTTATCATCGAAAATGAAGCTCGGAAAATCAGGAAAATTTTCGATTTGGCTTTATCAAAAGGTTTAAGCGAAACGGCAAGGTCTGTTAATGAATGGCTTGAACCAGATGAACCAAAATATTCTATTCATCAAATACAATACCTCCTCAAAAATAGAAAGGTTATAGGCGAACATCAGCCCATGAAATTTCACGAAAGTGAAATGGGACAGATGAAGCTAATGCCCGAAGGACCAACCATTCACGATTATTATCCGTCCATTGTTGATAAGTCTATTTTCGAAGAAGTTCAAGAAAAGGTTTTAGGGCGCAAGCCATTTTCGGGAAAATTTAACAAATCAAGATTAAACGTATTTCAAGGCTTTATTACATGCTATCACTGCCATGGAACAATTAGATACATGGATAAGTCAAGCAGTGAAAGAAGCAATAAGCACTATTTCGTTTGTACAAATTCAATGTCAGGAAAATGCGTTTTAGGTAAACGACTCACATACAACGCAAGTCAAGCAATGCAGTTTTTCTTTGAAAAAACAGACCGGTTAAATCTATCCGAAATTTTTGAAAATGATGAAAATACTTTACGCCTCAATAACTCAATCAAAGATGCTGAAAGAGCTTTAAAAAATACAAATCATCAGCTTGAACAGTTAAAGAAGCAAATCAGAGAAATGCTCCGCACTGGCAAAAATATATCTGACACATTGAACGAAATGCTTATCGAGTTTGAAACGTTACAGCGTGAACAAACCAACGCGCTAAAAACGCTGAAAGAAGAAAAAGAAACGTCAGTAGCACAGATTGAAGTTTCTAGAAACTTCAATCAGGAAAATATTCTAGAACTGCTCAATGACAAGAGTGATGAAGCAACACGAAAAAGAATTAATATCAACAACCATTTGAAACAGATAATTGAGAATATCAATTTTTTTTGCCGGGGTTACTCAAAGAAAAATCCAATTACTGGTGTTGAGGATAAACGCTCGACTTTAATTCCAACTATGATTGTGAAATTCAAAAACGGTGTTGTGCGAGTTATTGTAGAAAATGAAATGATTAAAGATGTTGGAGAGTTATCCGGTGGGGCTGAACTTTACCTAAACATTTTAGAAGATATGCATCAAAACATGATTCTGGAAAAAAACCACTAGTCCTTTTAGTTGGACAATTGGAAATTGTCTAACTAAAAGGACTCCGATTCGAAAAAGTGTTTCACGTGGAACTATTGAGCTTGTTACGTCTACGATATGTCGGTCTTGTTACTTCCAAACCGTCTTTTTCAAGCTCTGAAACTTCTGCGTCAATCATGTTATCAACAAGCAAAATATCACTCTCATCAGCTTTATCACTTTCAACAATACGATTTGCTTTTTCCTCAACGTCTTGCCTGTTAATCAAAACATCAAGCGTCGTACCATCTCTTATACTTTTAACCCAATAAATCAAACTCGATTTAAAATCATTAAATGCTTTTAAAATAAAACCTAATTTTGCTCTTTCAAGCATTATTTGAGACTTTTTATTGTCCAGCTCAATTTCTTTAATCTCTAATTCTTTCAATTTTGTCTCTGCTTCTTTCTGTGAAAGAACCGCAACAGTGGTGACGTTCTGCGCTTCCAAAACGAGTTTCGAAGCGTTTTGAACTTCTTCTTTTGCTTTGTCATACTCGTGACGTTGTGCAGTCTTGCGCCTGCCCACATTTGTTCTCAACGGCTTGTGATGTGTATGATCGATATTACAATGCTTCAATACTGACTGATTGAACTGTAATTTCAATTTCGCTAAAACGTTCTTTCTATCCAAATCAGCCAATCTCTGCCCTGAAAAAATCCTAGGAACAAGAAGGTTTAAGTGAGGATTTGTCTGGTCGTGTATATTCAAAAAGCACGCTCGACCAAAACGATTAACATCCTCTTTTATCTCTAATTCTTTGTGAATTGTATTGACCAAATCTTTTGATATTTTTGTCCATTGTTCAGCGGTAGGCTTATGCGGAGGGGGTAATATAAAGTTAAAAGATTGAGCAAAAGACTCAACTTTTCTACCTCCTTTTTTGTTTTTCGCATCGAATGAAATCGTTTCTTGAATAGTGTTATTAAGAAATGTATTTACGTCAGAGTTAAACAGTGGGTAGATAGTCGTGTTCTTATGATTCTTGTGCTTCGCACTTGCTAAATAACTAGCATATTCAGACAATCCAAAATCTTTATTTTTGACACGCTCGGTTGTTACAGTCCAATTTTTTATGCTCATATCGAACCCTCGAACTTTGTTCGACAGGTCTTACAAACTATTGAAAATTTAGGAATTTCAAAGTCTGTTTCTATATGCCACAACAATCCATGACTTGTTTTTTTCTTGCAGCTCGTGCAATGTAAATATAAATTATTCATTGTATTTAAAGTTGTTATGCTTTTATAGTAGCATATCGTAACAACGAAATTTCATAGTTGTTCAGCCGACTGTGAAGAGTTCAAGATAGGACAACCCTAAAGGGTTGACGCTGGCGCTTCCTACTTGCTGGGGATACCCCAGACCCAAAAAGCGAAAAGCAAAAGCAAAAGCAAAAGCAAAAGCAAAAGCAAAAAATCAAAATCTCTTAAATGCGGCATCTCGCCTTGTCTTTAAAATTTCCTGTTTTTCAACAGTCGATTTTAAAGATGCTTTACGAGATTTAAAAAATAGACGAACAACGTCGTTCACAATAAAAATCAACGCAAGGCGTTCTGACATACTGCTACGTTCTTGCCCAAGCAAAACTACTTGCTTAATAATTTCCCGCTCTTTATTTTTTGAACTTGCTTGATATATTTCGACAAGTTCAATCAGCAAAAGTAGTTGCTGAATGTTATTCGCATTACTCAATAATATCTGAAATGCACTGACGACTTTCAAGTCCCTTATAGAACTAACAAGATTTTCTGCCTTTGCTCTAACTTCTATTTCATTCATAGTGATTTGTATTTTCTATCATTATACAATTACGATGAACTAACTTACCTTTTAACCCCCCAGCGGGGGGAAGGGGGGAGAAGGTAAATACCGCAGTACCTGCGGCATAGAAAACTTTAGTAATATGGATTTGTCGGTAAAGTGTAAGTCTTAATAACAACGTCTTTGCTTAAATACTCTGGATTTCTCCAGAAGTCTCCATCTTGCATTGTCCAGAGTGTTTTTGACTCTTCACAACTTCCTGTTTTAAAGTTAAAACTGTGGCTTATTTCCAGCGCCGAACTTCCTCGCTCATTAAGAGTGTCTTTATTTTTACAATCACGAGCAGCCGCTTGATAAGCTCTTACAGACTCTTGTCGTTCCTTATCTGTCATTCTGTCCTTTGCTGAAACTTTATTTTCAATTACAGTTCCAGCAGGAACATTGCTTGTCGTTTCAAAATATCCAGCATTTACAGCAATACAAAGAGCACCTATCACTACAATAAATTTGAAAAAATCCTCCATGGTTACCTTACACACAAGTTCAACATCTGTTTTATATTTTCATCAGAAACATTGCTACGCTTTAGGTTTTCAATTCTTTCTTTATCTAATGAACTTGATAAACCTTTTGTGCAAAAATTCGAATTAAAATAGATATGCCCGTTGTTGTCTACAAGTACTTTTTTCGTAATAAGAGCTTTCCACGCGCGATTAACCGCGCTTTTATCCAAACATAAATCTTTTGCAATTGTAGATTGTTTAAGACTTACTAAATTCCCATAATCCATCATTTTCAAGATGTAAATAACGACTTTAAACTCTGTCGGCTTTAAGTCTAACTGCAATAGATTTTCTGCAAAACCGATAAAGAACTGCCCTAATATGACTTTGGGTTTATTTTTCTTCACGTTTACATTGACACTAATATCGCTTTGCTCTTCGCTTAACAATTCATTAACTGCTTCTAATGTTTTGTCATTCAGCTCTTTCTTTAAAAGCTCTTTTTGTAAAGCGCCAATACTTCCATCATCATTTTCTATTTCTAAACCGCTCATCGAATCATTCATTAATGCACCTATATTATGTTTATATAAATAGAGTAACATTTGAATTGATAAAAAGTAGATGCAAGTGAGAAATAATTGTTTTTTTTGAGAAAGCTCTCTCAAAACCTTATTTTCTGGTGAAATTACCATTTTTTCATAGTTGATTAAATCGTCAACACTGGTTGATAAAATCGTCAACTTGTAGTTGATTAAAAAATCAACTTCGGTTGATTAAATCATCAACTTTTATTTCTTGTAAGCATTGATTTTATTGGTATTAAGAGGCTCTTAAGATGTAAGACTTTAATAAGACCTTTAAGAGAGGGATAATTTACTATGCAGATTGGAGATAAAAGTGCTTTAACTAAACAGTAGCGTTTTATTTTTAAACTCTTATTAAATTGAAAATTCTTAAATGTTTTAGTTGTTTTCGTTTGCGGCAGGTACTGCCGTTATTTACTTTTATATTTTGTGAAATCCCCCCAACCCCCCCCGGTTGGGGGCCAAAAGCATTAAAAGCGATAAAAGCTATTCGGCTAGCCCTGCCGGATGATTCACCCATCCCTATGACCGTCGTTGCAGCCCTACGGGCGACGGTCAAGGGGCAACCCGTGCCCAGACAGCGCCCGCGACTATGCGTCGCTTGGGCGGGGGTCTTATCGCTTAATAGATACAACTATGTTCAAAATCCGAAACATTTTATTGATTTACGTTTGGCTTTGAGAAAACCTTTTTAAAGATGCATATCACCAACCAAGTGATTATTGAAATTGCAAAAATGAATATAAATGGAGCAATGCGCTGAACCTGACTTGCGTCATAAGTTCCATTCATTGAAGCGTTAACCGCAAGACCGAGATTAATCAAAATCACCAAAAGAGAACCAATCGACAAAAATCTTAACAGTTTCATTCTCACTATTCCTCATTAGTTGGTTTTTCAGGCGGAGCAAAAAAATATGCAGTTAGACCAAAAAATAAAATTATTGGCCCTAATACATAAGTCACTTGAACTCCGATATATGACACAGTGCACCATATAAGAATATAAAGCGCCAATGCCCCTAAACATATTGCTAGTGATTTTTCGTATATCCATTTTCGCACTATTATCCACCCCTCCCTTTCCTATGCGGAAAGGTATCATTTCTCTCCTGCTTTGACACAGGATGAATATTTTCGACGTTCAGAGGTGGTGCGAAATACTGGCTAGACTAGCGAGTGTGTTATCGACCAGTAGACACAGCTATGACAGAGCGCCATCGCCCATCAGGCGGATGGGCGCAATCCTCAACTTGTGTGAAACCAAGAGGCATTAGAAACGGTGTAGTTACTGGGCAGTTATCACATGGCCACCACTAGACCCATAAAACTTCCCACTGACCATTCCTTTTTTGTGATAGTCATTAAGTAGTTTTAGGAAATCCTCGACATCTTCCTTATTTTCGATAAGAATCTTACCATCTGCGGTAAATTTCAAATCTTTCTTTTCAAAAGAATGTAAGACATTCTTCATATTCTCAATTTCTAACTGCCCAATGCCCGTATGATTCTGTTTACGCGCAATGTTCGCAACCATCCTCATCAAGGATGGTTTAGCGCTTATTTCTTCTTGCAGCAGCTCAATTCCTTCTAGAATATTTTGCTGGGTCATTTCTGCGACCACCGTATTAGCATTTTCTACAAACTCATCTTCAAGACTGACAATCTTTTCAAAAGCTCCTTTTCCAAATATGTAGAACGTATTATCTAACAATACACAATCTACTTTGTTATCAAAACTAATTGATTCTAAATTTGCCTCCACCAATCGCGCATCTTTAGAATCAAACCAAGCAACAAATTTCTCACCCAAATTTTGCGCTTCGTCAGTTGCAATTTTTGTTGGCGCTGTTTTTCTAAAAACTAAAACAGACTTATCGCCTTTGCTGAATTTTACGCAATACGCCCAAAGCTTATCTTTGACGTCATGAAGGGATTCTATATTTTCAACTGCCCCAGCCTCAATCTTCCCCCAAACTGATGGGGCAACTTTCATCGCATTTGCATCAGGATACTTATGTACAACATTAGGAGAATCATCAGCAATAACTTTATAATCTTCAAACTTTATGTCTGGTCTGCCGACGACTTTACCAATTTGAGCTTTTAGGCTTTTGAGAAAATAATCATTCAGCTTTTCTGACGCGTCTGTTTTTTTAACATCATATATAAAAGTTTGAACTTTTTTGACGCTTTTGGTGCGCCTCTGAATGAAAAAAAGCTGTACTACCAAACCTTTCTCATTGAGAAGACCATCACCCGCTATCAACTGCTGAATACTCATCCGCTCTCCTAAGCTACACCATAGCTGAGTTTATGTGCGATTCGCTTAGGTCGAAGGGTATCTCCCTCCTCCAAAAATCGCTCCTTGGTTAAAACAATTGTTTTCTTTGTCTTGCCTGTATTGTCTTTATATTCTATTTGATATAGCGAGTACCAAAAACTTAATGTAGGATTTATCAACATCATAGAAGAATTAGAGTAAATAGCGTACGTCACCGACATTAAAGCGATTATCGGAACTAATTGGCTTATGTTTGATAAGTCCTGAAACACGAAAGGAATTATGTATGTAAACAGGTAAGCAATAGCTTCGCTATTTTTATTCTCTACATCTGTGACGGTAATTTCTTCACCGCTCTCGTTTGCCCTTCTCTCTAAATTTCGAAGCAAGATGAGAAGACCAATCAAACTAATAGTGGAGATTATAATTAGAAACGAAGACACTCCGAAATAGCGAAAAAAGTTTAAGACTGTTTTTGTCGTTATTTCAGCTGGATTTAAGAAATCTTTGTTTTGATAGAATTGTTGAAAAACCATTATGGCAAATAGAGGTGTGTACGACACGATGAACAAGGAGAGTCTTGCCCCGCGCTTCAATCCGTGTCGCCGTGTGTGGCTAGCCATTTCACCATCTCCTTTGGTCGGGTCAGCATAGCTGATAGCTTTTTGATAGCAAAGCGCATTGGTTCAAACTCGCCCTAGGCGATATACGCAGAGGATTTCAGATTTTCTCATTCGAGTATCTTTTTACAGAATAGATACAGCCATGCTCGCAGCCACGGTAGGGGTTGATGGAGCGGTCGAACGGCAGGTCCGGCGAGTTGTTGCGGGTGATGATGGTCTTGGCCGTCTCGATGCGCACTTCGGTGCCCTGGGTGGGCGGCACTTCCTGATACCAGCCGTCGTCCTCGGCCACGCTGACGGTGGGCGCAAAACGATTATGCAGGTTGGTGGCCGTGCCCCGACCACGGGGCGGCAGCGGAGTAGACATGAAAGCGCCTCGATACTGTTTTTATATACAGTATCGAGGCGTGAGGTTCCTGACCAGTGCCGTTTGGCGGTCAGTGCTTTTGTGTGACCTGCCCCAGGTCATCGCCCGAGGTGGTGCGCATGTCGTTCTTGCGCAGGTCGGCCACGTCACTGGCTTTCACCTGTGCACCCTGGTTACCCCAACTGCCACGGATGAAACTGACCACATCCGCCACTTCCTGGTCCGACAGGCGCCAGGCGAATGCCGGCATGGTAAAGGTCGACGGCGCCGTGTGAGTGGCCGGCAACGTGCCGCCGTTCAACACGATGTTGATCAACGACGTGGCATCCGCGGTCTGCACCACCGGGTTGCCCGCCAACGCCGGGAACACACGCGTATAGCCATGGCCATCGGTACGATGGCAGGCCGCGCAGTTGTCGATGTACACCGACGCGCCGGGCTTGCTGTCATCGCCCTTCCACAGCGCCTCGGCCACCTGCTTGTCGTACTGGTGCGGCTGGTCTTGTGGGTCCACCGCCGGCAGGCTTTTGAGGTAACGGGCGATAGCCGTCAGGTCGTCTTGCGACATGTACTGCATGCTATGCACAACCACGTCGCTCATACCGCCAAATACCGCGCTGCGATCACTGCGACCGGTCTTGAGGAATTGCACCAGTTGCTCCTCGCTCCAACCGCCAAGACCGTCCTTGTGGTCACCGCGCAGGCTCTTGGCAATCCAGCCTTCCAGCGGCGCACTGCCGGACAGGAACGCGTTGCCGTCAGTCGCGCTCAGGGCTTTTTCCTGCATGGTAAGGGCGCGTGGTGTATGGCACGCGCCACAGTGGCCAAGGCCCTCCACCAGGTAGGCGCCGCGGCTGATCACTGGGTCTGCGCCCGCCACGGCCGGTTTATCCGCCACCTCGGGGGCAAACATCCAGCGCCACGCCGCCAACGGCCAACGCATGCTCAACGGCCACTGAATGTCGCTGTCCTTGTTCTCCTGGGCGACCGGTTCCACGCCCTTCATGAAGTAGGCATACAACGCCTGCATGTCGCTTTCGCTGACGCGCGCATAAGACGGGTAGGGCATCGCCGGGTAAAGCGTACTACCACTCTTGGCGACGCCGTGACGCACAGCCTTGTCGAAGTCCTCGAAGCTGTAGTCGCCCAGACCGGTCTTGTCCGGGGTGATGTTGGTGGAATAGATCACACCGATGGGGGTTTCCATCGGCAGGCCACCGGCGAACGGTTTGCCGCCCTTGGCGGTGTGGCAGGCCACGCAGTCGCCGGCGCGGGCCAGGTATTCGCCCTGCTTGATCAGGTCGGTTTCGGCGGCACTGATCGAGCAGCTGCTGAGCAGGGCAAACGTCGCGAGAACAAATGCTTTCATGGTCATCGCTCCTTATGCCTGAACCAGCGGGCCGGGGTTTTTCAGGTACTGCTCGCGGATCGCCCGGGCCGACCAGTAGGTCAACGCCGCCACCAGGCCGGTAGGGTTGTAGCCCAAGCCTTGTGGGAAAGCGGATGCGCCCGGGACAAACACGTTGTGCACATCCCAGCACTGCAAGTAGCGGTTCAGCGCACTGGTTTTCGGGTCGGTGCCCATGATCGCACCACCGTTGAGGTGGGTGGTCTGGTAGGACGCGGTGTTGAAGTGCTGACCGACTTTTTTACCGAGCACGGCAATCGCCTTGGGGTTCATCGCTTCGGCGACTTTGCCCATTTTTTCGACCATGAAGCGGTTCATCTTGATGTCGTTTTCCTGCCAGTCGAACGTCATGCGCAGCAACGGCAAGCCGTAGGCATCGCGGTAGACAGGGTCCAGATCCAGGTAGTTACCCCGGTAGGATTGATGGGCGCCGTGAGCATCCATCGACACCTGGTGGGTGTAGTAATCGGCGGTGGCGCGCTTCCAGGCACTGCCCCAGGCCGGTGTGCCGGGCGGGTTGGACGTACCGGCAATCGGCCGGCTGCCCGCCTGGTTGACCCACATCGGTGAGCCCCCGACAAACCCATGAGGGCCGTGGTCGAAGTTGTCCGCGTTGAAGTCATCCATCGCCACGCCATTGCCGCCGGCACCGATGAAGTTGTTGGTATGGGTGTCCTTATCGAAGAACGCCTTGATGGTGGCCATGTTCTGGTAAGCGAAGTTCCTGCCCACCACGCCCTCATTGGTAATCGGGTCATAAGGTTTGCCGATACCCGAGAGCAGCATCAGCCGCACGTTGTGGAACTGGAACGCGCCGAGGATCACCAGGTCTGCCGGTTGTTCGCACTCGCGGCCCTGGGCGTCGATGTAGGTCACGCCGGTGGCCTTGCTCTTGGTGCTGTCCAGGTTGACCTTGAGCACGTGGGAATTAGGCCGCAGCTCGAAATTCGGCACCTGGCGCAGCGCCGGCAGGATGTTCACGTTCGGCGAGGCCTTGGAGTACATGTAGCACACGTAGCCACTGCAAAAACCGCAGAAGTTGCACGGCCCCATCTGCGCGCCGTAGGGGTTGGTGTAGGGCCCCGAGGTGTTGGCTGACGGCAGGTTGTAGGGCTTATACCCGACGCTGGCGGCCGCTTTCTGAAACAGCTGTGCGGAGACTGTGTTCTTTTGCGCTTCCAACGGAAATGGGTTGGAACGGTCCGGCGCATAAGGGTTGCCGCCACGCCCTTCGCCCACGACCTGGCCTTTCACGGTCCAGGCCTGGCCTGAGGTGCCGAAGACTTTTTCTGCATAGTCGAAAAACGGCTCCAGCTCTTCGTAGCTCACGCCGAAGTCCTGGATGGTCATGTCCTTGGGAATGAAATGCTTGCCGTAGCGCTCTTCGTAATGGCTGCGCATGCGCAGTTCAATCGGATCGACACGGAAATGCACGCCCGACCAGTGCAAGCCCGCACCGCCCACGCCGTTACCCGGCAAAAACGCGCCGAGCTGACGGTTAGGCAAGGCAACGTCATTCACGCTATGGCGAATCGTCACCGTCTCCTTGGAGATGTCCTGGAAGAGTTTTTTACGCACGCTGTAGGTCAGTTCGTCGATGACCTGGGGATAGTTGCCGTCCGGGTAAGTGTCCTGCATCGGACCGCGCTCCAGCGCCAGCACGTTGAGGCCCGCTTCCGTCAGCTCTTTGGCCATGATCGCGCCGGTCCAGCCGAAGCCGACAATCACCGCATCCACTTTCTTCATGATGGTCGCCACGTTTATGCCCTCTCGCCGCGGATGGAAACTGCCGGGAAGGGGTACTGCTCGTTGCGTTCCACCCAATCCATGAAGTCGGCGCGGGCGCCGGGGAAGCCGATCATGGTCCAGCCGACCATGCCTTTGTTGCCACCGTGGATCGGGTCGCAGAAGAACCCTTCCTTGGTGTTTTGCAGCAGCAGGTTGAAGAATATCTTCGGTGGCACCGCGTCAAAATGTGCCGTGACTTCACTGCCGCCCGCTTCCAGGCGACGCAGCATATCGTCTCGGGTAGCGCTGTCTTGCGCAGCAAAAGCTTTGCCGTTGAACGCCTTCGACCAGGCATCCGTCGCGGCGATACCCAGGCGATAGATCTCCTTGGGCACCAATTTGCTCTGCCAGCCCATCTCCGGTGGAGCATCGGCATTAAACGGGCCTTGCATAAACCACAGGGCGCCGCTGGCGTAAGGCGTGTTCATCTGACGGTCGATGTACTCCGGCGCGCCGGCTTCCAGGGCTCCGGGGCCTTGGGCATCGGCCGGGATCAGACGCTCGACGGCAGCGTTGATAAACGCCCATTCCTCGGTAGTGAAATAGCTTGGCTCGTAGGCTTTTTCGCTGGCCGCTGGCTTAGCCGGCGCAGCCTCGACCGGCACAGGTGTCGCCATCAGCATCGAACCGCCAAGGCCGGTGCTGGCAACCGTGACCACCGGGATCAAGGTCAAGGATTTGCGTAGAAAGTCACGCCGGGGGTTGTCTTGATCTTGATCAGACATGGTGGCACCTCATCATGTGGTCACGGGGTTTTCAGCCGCTTCTAGGGAGCGGCTTGGTTTTGTCGCGCGGCGAATTGGATCCAGGCGATCCAAAGGGATAGAGCGCAGCGGCAAACAATGGTTACAAATGATAGCAGCCTAAGCATCGAGAGAATCGTTTCAGCGACTAAAGATTGAGGATTCACGATTCTTTGACGGGCACCTCACACCTCGTTGACCCCCTGTGACGGACTCTGGGCGCTATCCACCCATTCCCTATACGGTTACGTCGCCCATGCACACGCATCATTGGTTGCCAGCCCTCGGCCTGGCGTTTATGGCACTGTTCAACACAGCTTTTGCACAGGCCGATGATGCTACGTTCCTTCGTTCTCCCGAATGGGCCCAACCCGTGGGCGACCGCTACAACCTGCATCAAATGACGCCGACGCTCTATCGCAGCGCACTGCCGGATAGCAATGCAGCGCCGTTGTTGGAACAACTCAAGATAGGCACCGTGATCAATTTCCTGCCCGAGCCCGATAGCAACTGGCTGAAGGCTCCAGGCATCCGTCAGGTTCAGTTGAGTTATCGCACCAACCATGTGGATGACTCCGACGTGCTGGCGGCGCTCAGGGCGATCAAGGAAGCGGAAGCTAATGGCCCGGTGCTGATGCACTGCAAGCACGGTTCTGACCGCACCGGCCTGATGGCGGCGATGTATCGCGTGGTGATCCAGGGATGGAGCAAGGAGGATGCGCTGAACGAGATGACCTTGGGCGGTTTCGGCACCAGTAACGGCTTCAAGGACGGCATTCGCTACATGATGAAGGCCGATATCGACAAGTTGCGCACAGCCTTGGCGAATGGCGATTGCAGCACCAGCGCGTTTGCCCTGTGCTCAATGAACAGCTGGCTGAACCCGGCGAGCAAGGATCACGAGCCCGCCGAGGAAAAAACTGCACTGCTGGTCACCCCCTGAGACGCGCTCCCAGGGGGTAAACGAATCAGTCTTTCTTCAGCTTCGGGTTAGGGAAAAACTGCACCGCCTGCACCTTCGGGTCCGGCGCTTTCAACGCCGACGTATTGACCCGCGTGCCCAACTCCTTGGGCACCGACAGACCTTGATCATTCAGCGTATCGGTATACCCGCAGGCCACGCATTCGCGATGCGGCACGCTGTCCTCAGTCCACATCTTCAACTTGTCCGGCTCGCTGCACGCCGGGCACACCGCCCCGGCGATAAATTGCTTTTTGGTAATCACAGGCCCTTCACTCATGCTGCTGCGTCCTCACTCAGGCCGCTGTGACGCAAGAGTGCGTCAATCGACGGAGCGCGTCCGCGGAAGTCGACGAACAGCACCATCGGTGCCTGGGAGCCGCCACGCGCCAGGATCGCCTCGCGAAAGGCACGGCCGGTCTCGGCATTGAGCACGCCGTCTTCTTCGAATTTGGAGAAGGCATCCGCCGACAACACTTCGGCCCATTTATAGCTGTAGTAACCCGCGGCATAACCGCCGGCAAAGATGTGCGCAAAGCTGTTAGGGAAACGGTTGTAGGCAGGAGGACGCATCACCGACACCTCATCGCGCACGCCTTCGAGCACCTGGGCCACGCTGCGGCCATCGCCATGGGTGGCATGCAATTCGAAGTCGAACAGCGAGAACTCCAACTGGCGCACCATCATCAGGCCGGACTGGAAGTTCTTCGCCGCGAGCATTTTTTCCAGCAGGTCCTGGGGCAGTGGCTCGCCGCTCTCATAGTGGCCGGAGATCAGCGCCAGGCCTTCCGGTTCCCAGCACCAGTTCTCCATGAACTGGCTCGGCAACTCCACCGCATCCCACGCCACGCCGTTAATACCGGACACACCGGCATGCTCGACGCGGGTCAACAGGTGATGCAGGCCGTGGCCGAATTCGTGGAACAGGGTGGTCACTTCATCGTGGGTCAGCAGGGCAGGCTTGCCGCTGTCGGCCGGGGTGAAGTTGCACACCAGATTCGCCACCGGGCTTTGCAGCACGCCGTCGATGGTGCGGCGGCGGTCGCGCGCGCCGTCCATCCAGGCACCGCCACGCTTATTGGCGCGGGCGTACAGGTCGAAGAAGAAGCGGCCGACATGCTGGCCGTTTTCCTTGATTTCAAACAGTCGAACATCCGGGTGCCAGGTGTCGAAGCCTTTTTGCTCGGCGATCTCGATACCGTACAAACGCTGCACAATGGCGAACAGGCCGCTCAGCACCTTGTCGATTGGGAAGTAGGCGCGCAGGGCTTCCTGGGACACGCTGTAGCGTTGCTCACGCAGCTTTTCACCGTAGAAACCGCTGTCCCAGCTTTGCAGGTCGGCGCAGCCTTGTTCGGCGGCGTAGGCCTTGAGCTGTTGCAGGTCCTGGGCAGCGAACGGCTTGCTGCGCTTGGCCAGGTCACGCAGGAAGCTCAGCACCTGGTCGCTGGACTCGGCCATCTTGGTGGCCAGGCTCAGCTCGGAGAACGAGGCGTAACCCAAGAGCTTGGCCAGTTCCTGACGCAGGTCGAGGATCTGTTCCATCACCGGGCCGTTATCGTTCTGACCCGCATTCGGGCCTTGGTCTGACGCACGGGTGCAGTAGGCCGCGTAGATTTCTTCACGCAGGGCGCGGTCCTGGGCGTAGGTCATGACCGCGTAGTAGCTCGGAAACTCCAGGGTGATCAGCCAACCGTCGAGGCCCTTGGCCTGCGCGGCAGCGGCCATCTGCGCCTTGGCCGAATCGGTCAGGCCGGCGAGGGTGGCTTCCTCGGTGACGTGCTTGGTCCACGCCTGGGTGGCGTCCAGCAGTTGGTTGGAGAATTTGCTGCCCAGCTCGGAAAGCTTGCTCTGCACTTCGGCGTAACGTTTTTGCTGCTCAGGCGGCAAGTCGATACCCGAGAGGCGGAAGTCGCGCAGGGAGTGTTCAAGAATGGTTTTTTGCGCCACGTCGAAACCGGCGGCTTCCGGGCTGTTGGCCAGGGCTTCGAAGGCTTGGAACAGCGCGCGGTTCTGGCCCATCTCGGTGGAGTAGGCGCTCAATGCCGGCAGGCACGCCTCGTAGGCTTCGCGCAGCTCGGCGCTGTTGCACACGGCATTGAGGTGGCTGACCGGGCTCCAGGCGGCGCCGAGACGATCATTCAATTCGTCCATGGCCAGCACCAGCCCGGCCCATGTAGGATTTTTACCCTGGCTTTGCAGGATGCCTTCGATGGCAACACGGTTGTCGGCGAGGATCTGTTCGATGGCCGGCTGCACGTGCTCGGCACGGATCGCCGAGAACGGCGGCAGGTCGTAGGACTGCAGAAGAGGGTTGTTCGCGCTCACGGTTGGCACCTTGGCTGAAGAAACATGTAAGAACAAAGATGGGGCCATCTTAATTACAATCAACGTCCACCGCAGCTATCAGCACATAAGAGAGAGGCTATCGTGACCCTTCGCACCTATCAGAACCACACGCCAACCCTGGGCGCCGGGGCTTTTGTCGATATTTCGGCGGTGGTGATCGGCGATGTCGAAATCGGCACCGACAGCTCGGTCTGGCCGCTGACCGTGATTCGCGGCGACATGCACCGCATCCGCATCGGTGCGCGCACCAGCGTGCAGGACGGCTGCGTGCTGCACATTACCCACGCGGGCCCGTTCAATCCTGATGGTTTCCCCCTGCTGATCGGCGACGACGTCACCATCGCCCACAAAGTCATGCTGCATGGCTGCACGGTGGGCAACCGGATTTTGATCGGCATGGGCAGCATCGTGATGGACGGCGCCGTGGTGGAAGACGACGTGATCATCGGCGCCGGCAGCCTGGTGCCACCGGGCAAGAAACTCGACAGCGGTTTTTTGTATGTCGGCAGCCCGGTTAAACAAATCCGCCCGCTGACTGACAAGGAACGCGCCTTTTTCACCTACAGCGCCGCCAACTACGTGAAGCTCAAAGACCTGCACCTGGCTGAAGGATTCGACCGATGATCCTCAGTTACCAAACCGTCCTGTTCGACCTGGATGGCACCCTCACCGACCCGCGCGAGGGCATCACCCGCTCGATCCAGTACGCCCTTGGCAAACTGGGCATCGACGAACCCGACCTGACCAAACTCGAACACTTCATCGGCCCGCCGTTGCTGCAAGCGTTCATGCAGTTCTACGACTTCGATGAGGCCAAGGCCTGGGAGGCGGTGAATTTCTACCGCGAGCGCTTCAAGGTCACCGGGCTGTATGAAAACCGCGTGTTCGACGGCGTGATGCCGCTGCTCGAAGACCTGAGCAAACAGGGCCGCCAGCTGTATGTCGCCACGTCCAAGCCCTGGGTGTTTGCCCGCGAGATCGCGCGGCATTTCGATTTTGCCAGGCACTTCAAGGTGATCTACGGCAGCGAGCTGGACGGGACACGCACCAACAAGGTCGAGTTGATTGCGCATTTGATCAGCGAAGAAAGCCTGGACCCGGCGACCACCCTGATGATTGGTGATCGTAAGCACGACCTGATCGGGGCGCGTAGTAATGGGGTGGATTCGGCGGCCGTCGGTTATGGGTTTGGTAGTTTCGAAGAGTTGAACGCCGAGGCGCCGACCTGGCATTTTGAGACATTGGCACAGATGCATCAGGCGTTTTTGCAGCGGCCTTGAGGCCGCCATCGGGGGCAAGCCCCCTCCCATCTGTTGACCTGTGTACGCCGGGCAAATGTGGGAGGGGGCTTGCTCCCGATGAGGCCCTACAGATCAACCCCTTCCAACTGCCTCAACGCAGCCTTGCGCTGCGCCACCGGCAACTTGCCCATCTTCTCCACCGCTGCGTAGAACTTCAGCCAATCCCCACCTTCCTGCCGGAACAGCGCCGCAAACGCCGGCACCCATTGGTCATACAGCCCGAACGGCAACAATCGCGCATTGTTCATCGGCAGGTTCATCCAGGCGTCATAACGCTTGTCCCCGCCCCATTGGTTATCGCGCAGCTGCCGGTACTCACGGCGCAAACCCTCGAATTCGGCCGCCTTGGCCTGGCGCATCGCGTCGGCAGACAGCGGTTGCGCGTAGAGTTTTTCCAGGCGTTTACGCGTATCGAGGATCAGTTGGGTAAATTGGTCACGCTGCTGCCGCGTCGAGTTGCCAAGCGGCGCCAGGCCCTGGGTCGCGCGCCACTGGCGGGTGCCTTCCTGCTCGACGAAGTTGGCAAATGACTCGTTGAACTCTGTGTCGTCCTTGACGTAGAAACGCTGGTGCGCCAGCTCGTGGAAAATCAGCGTGGCCAGGCGTTCGTCGCCCCAGTTCATCATCGAATTCATGATCGGGTCGTTGAACCATCCCAGGGTGGAATAGGCTTCGACACCGCCAATCGACACGTCCAGGCCTTGTTGGTGCAACAACGCCGCTTCACCGCGCGCCGCACCCTGGCGATAATAGCCGCGATAGGCCACGCAACCGGCAATGGGGAAACAATGGGTTTGAGGCGCCAGGGAAAACTCCTGCGTAGCGAAGACATTCCAGACCACATAAGGTCGGCCAATATCGGCGTACAGCCGGTAACTTTGGTTGTCCGGCAGATGCAGGTGCTCACTGGCGAAGGTTCGAGCTTTCTGTGATTGAGCCAGATGATCACGCAGCAACTGCGGCCGTGATGGATCGGCGATGACCTCGGCAACCGGCTCTCGGGCCCGCAACAGCTGCCACTGGCCGCCCGCCAATTGGCTGTAGTAACTGACGCTGGAACAGCCACTGAGCAGTACAACTATCAACCCTGGAAGAAAACGCCTGACCATGCCTCGACCGCTCCTGGGTGATTTGTGCGCCAGACTATCGCGCCTGAAGGGGATTTTTCCACGGCGCAGCGTGTTTATACTCAAACCTCTCCTCGCGTTGAGTACCTGCCATGCGCCAGCTCCTGCTTTCCGTCGTCGCCCTGTTCCTCAGCGCCTGCGCTTCGACGCCCGTCCCGCCGGTCGACCCGCATCAAGCCTGGATTGATTTCGCCACGCCGACACCGGGAGCCAAGCTGGTGATGGCGCAGCGCCTGGACGGCAAGAGCCTGCCGGACGGACGCTACTTCCAGGTACCACCGGGCAGTCACGAGTTGATGGTGCGCTTTGATTTCGAGGTGCCAACCGGCGGCAGCCTCAATGGCTTTGGGCAAACGGCCGACCGCACCTGTTTCATCACCCTGCAGTACGACCATTTCGAGGCCGGCCAACGTTATCGCCTGGAAGGGCGCTCATTGGCCTTTACGCCGAATATCCGACTGTATAACGCCGCCCGCCAATTGCTGGCTGAAGAACGCAGCGTCAACTGCCTGTGATCAGTCGTTATTTTTCTGGTAGATGATGCGCTTGGTGCCGTTTTCGCACGTACCGACAATCATCGCGCTGTCATGATTCTTGGCTTCTTCGGCGGTGATGATTTCCAGGGTGTAGGACGGAATCGCCTTGGCCTGGATCTTCACTTCGATCTCTTTCCTGAGCTCTTCACAATCTTTTGGAGCGGCCACGGCCGAAGTGGCCAACGCACCGCAGATGATCGCCAAGGCAAAACGTTTCATGTGTGAAGCTCCCTGAATGCATGCGCACGGGTGTGCGCCTAAGGCTGCATAGGCTATAGGACCACATTCAGGAAACACGAGTTCTGATTTAACGCAGAACAAAATGTGGGAGGGGGCTTGCTCCCGATAGCGGTGCATCAGTCAACATCTCGGTTACTGATAGACCGCTATCGGGAGCAAGCCCCCTCCCACAGTGGACCTGCAGTGTCAGCTGACCAGCGTGGCGTCCAGGCTGATCTTCGCATTCAGCACCTTGGACACCGGGCATCCTTCCTTGGCCTTCTTGCTCAATTCATCGAACTGCGCCTGGCTCGCGCCTGGGATCTTGGCCTTGAGCACCAAGTGCACAGCGGTGATCGCGAAGCCACCATCGACCTGGTCCAGGGTCACTTCGGCCTGGGTATCGATGCTGTCAGCCTTGAGCCCGGCGTCGCCGAGAATCATGGAAAAGGCCATGGAGAAACAGCCGGCATGGGCCGCGCCGATCAGTTCTTCAGGGTTGGTACCCTTGCCGCCTTCGAAGCGGGCCTTGAAGCCGTAAGGCGCTTCGCGCAGCACGCCGGTTTCCGTGGAGATGGAACCCAGGCCAGTCTTCAGGTCACCTTCCCAATGCGCGGATGCTTTTTTAACGATACTCATAGCGGTCTCCTCGAACGGTGGTTTTGCGTCAGTAAGGGTTCTGAGGATAGACGCCCCGGCAAAGTTCATCTTGTCGGAGAAACCTAGCAATTAAGTAGGAAATTTGACCATCGCTATTGAATCTCGGGTATATGCCCTCATTGCATAGGACATGCACATGAAGCGGCAGGTTTTGGTTCGTCTAAGAAGCCTGCGCCCCCATTGGAGAAGCAGGCTTATGAAATCGCTGTCCGCCGTAAAGTTCTCGACCCTCGACCTCGTGCCCGTGCGCGCCAACGGCAGCCCGGCGCAGTCGCTGCGCAATTCCCTGGACTTGGCCCAGCATGTGGAAAAATTTGGCTACCACCGTTTCTGGGTGGCCGAGCACCACAATATGGATGGCATCGCCAGTTCGGCCACCTCGGTATTGCTGGGTTACTTGGCCGGCGGCACCTCGACGATTCGTGTCGGCTCCGGCGGCGTGATGCTGCCCAACCACGCCCCCCTGGTGATCGCCGAGCAGTTCGGCACCCTGGAAAGCCTCTACCCCGGCCGTATCGACCTGGGCCTGGGCCGCGCGCCCGGCTCCGACCAGATGACCGCCCGCGCCCTGCGCCGTGAACGTTCAGGCAGCGCCGACGATTTCCCGGAAGACGTGGCCGAACTGATGGCCTACCTCGGCCCACGCACCCCGGACCAGCGGGTGATCGCGGTGCCCGGCACCGGCACCAATGTACCGGTGTGGCTGCTCGGTTCCAGCCTGTTCAGCGCGCAACTGGCGGGAGAGCGTGGTTTGCCCTACGCCTTCGCCTCCCATTTCGCACCGCGTTTGATGCACGAGGCGATTCGCGTGTACCGCAATCACTTCAAGCCTTCGGCCGTGCTGGACAAGCCTTACGTGATGCTCGGCATCCCGCTGGTGGCGGCAGACACCGATGAGCACGCCGACTTCCTGGCCACCTCGGTGTACCAACGCATCCTCGCCTTGATGCGCGGGCAGAGCCTGGTGCAGCGCCCTCCGGTGAAAACCATGGACGGCCTGTGGCTGCCTCATGAAAAAGACGCGGTCGGCAGCTTCCTCGGCCTGGCGATGGTGGGTAGCCCGGCGAAGATCCGTGCCAAGCTGGAAGTGTTGATCGAACAGACCGGCGCCGACGAATTGATCTTCACCTGCGACCTGTACGAGCACGCCGACCGGATTCATTCCTACGAACTGCTGGCGCAGTTGATGAAGGGCTAAATCCGCAGGCGAAAAAAAACCGACGCACCTGCGTCGGTTTTTTATGTCTGCCACACGGGATTAACCGCGCTTGTAGACAATTTCCTTGGTGCCGCCTTCGCAGGTACCGACCACTTTAGCGTCAGTCGAGGCGCCTTTATCCACCACTTCCAGCGAATAACCCGAAGCGCCCTTGGCGTCGATTTTCGCTGCAATTTCGCTTTTCAGCTCTTCACAAGGCTTGCCCGCCGCCAGGGCTGTGCCCGCAATGCTCAACAAACCTACCGCTAACAGGAGCTTCTTCATCCGTTACTTTCCTTGCGCTGATCGAAAAAAGCGTGCCGAGGCTCATCGCATCGGCACCCATTGTTTGTAGCGCAGGTTATGGCAATCGGCCAGCCAGCAAGTTCAACCCACCGGATCAACTACTGGCAATTCGGAACCCCACCTTGAGGGTTACCTGGAAGTGCGCGGCCTTGCCGTCCTTGATGTGGCCACGGGTTTCGGTCACCTCGAACCATTCCAGATGCTTGATGCTCTTGCTGGCTTCGGCCAGGGCGTTGTTGATCGCCTCTTCGATGCTGGTGGTGGATGAACCCACCAATTCGACTTTCTTGTAGGTGTGATGATCAGACATGGTGTTTCTCCTGAGGGTCGTCAATAAAGCCTAGCAGTCATTGTTCATACTGCTTCTGGCGACCGTTCCTACCTGAAAGTTCAGATTTACTGCACTTTCTGAAACGGCCGCAGTCGGTATCTACACACGCCACTCAATCACTTCAGGAGAGTCCAAATGGCCAACACTTCTTTACGCAAAGCGTCGCTGGAAAGCATGGAAGCCGAGATTTCGAGCCTGCTCAAGTCCCTTGAGAGCCTCAAGGACGATGCGTCCGATGAGTCGCGCAAAACGCTGAAGGCCCTGAAAAGCAATGCCGAGAATGCCCTCAAGCACTCCCGTCATCTGATCAGCGATGCCTACGAAGAAAGCAAAGTCAAAATCCGCGAAACCGGCGTCGCCACCCGTGACTACGCACAAGAGCACCCATGGACTACCGCCGGCGTCGCCGTTGGCGCATTGGGCCTGCTGGCGGCTTATCTGCTGTGCAAACGTGGTGATTAAGCAGGCTCGCGCACCAGCTCAGCCTTGAGCCACTGCGCCAACTGACCCGCGCGCCCGTCTGCGGCGCGCTTGGGTAGCCACAACGCCAGGTGCGCCGGGGTTTCACTGAAACCCCACGGCGCCACCAGGCGACCCGCGCGCAGATCCTCTGCCACCAGCGGCTGCGGCGCAATCGCCACGCCCAACCCCGCCACTGCCGCCTCCAGCAAATAATACAAATGCTCAAAACCCTGGCCGTGTTTCAACGCGCCGGGCTCGATGCCGTGCTGTTGCGCCCAACTGGGCCAGGCTTGCGGGCGTGAAGTGGTGTGCAACAGGACTTCGCCACACAAGGCTTGCGGCGGCGCCTGGCGCAGGCGCTCGTAACCGGCAAAACGCGGACTCATCACCGGGCCGATACGCTCGCTCGCCAACTCATACACCTGCATATCCGCCGGCCACGGCGGTTCGGCGAAGACCAGTAGGGCATCTAGGCCGGGACGTCGGGGGTCGAGGTCGCCGTCGCCTGCCGACAGGTGCAGGCGCAGGTCCGGCAGGTCGGCATTCAAGCGACCCAGGCGCGGGATCAACCAGCGCGCCAGCAAACTGCCTGAGCAGCCGAGCACGAACGGCGCATCAGCGCTGGCCTGGGCGAGTTCGGCGCACACGTCCCGCAAGCGCTCGAACGCCTCGGCGCTGGCATCTCGCAACCGCACACCTGCATCTGTGAGTTTAAGGCCGCGCCCATCCTTGGTGAACAAGCTGACACCCAAATGCTCTTCCAATACCTTCAACTGGCGGCTGACCGCGCCGTGGGTCACGTGTAATTGCTCGGCAGCCTGGCTGACGCTGTTAAAGCGAGCGGTGGCTTCAAACGCGCGCAAGGCATTGAGGGGCGGGAGGTCTCGGCTCATCTGTGAGTTTTCCTGACAGGTTGCAGCGATCTTATCGGTTTTCAGCACCGGATGTGAGGGGTAGAGTGGCCGTCATTGCTTCTCACACAAATTTCCTACCTGGAGCGTCCCATGACTCAGTCCCAGACCGATCTGCGCAACGGCCCTGACGCCAACGGCCTGTTTGGCGCGTTCGGCGGCCGCTACGTCGCCGAAACCCTGATGCCGTTGATCCTCGACCTGGCCCGCGAATACGAAGCGGCCAAGATCGATCCGGCGTTCAATGAAGAATTGGCCTACTTCCAGCGCGACTACGTCGGCCGCCCAAGCCCGCTGTATTTCGCCGAGCGCCTGACCGAGTTCTGCGGCGGCGCCAAGATCTATCTCAAGCGCGAAGAGCTGAACCACACCGGCGCGCACAAGATCAACAACTGCATCGGCCAGATCCTGCTGGCCAAGCGCATGGGCAAAAAACGCATCATCGCCGAGACCGGCGCCGGCATGCACGGCGTGGCTACCGCTACCGTGGCCGCGCGTTTCGGCCTGCAATGCGTGATCTACATGGGCACCACCGACATCGAGCGCCAGCAGGCCAACGTGTTCCGCATGAAGCTGCTGGGCGCTGAAGTGATCCCGGTGGTCTCCGGCACCGGCACCCTCAAGGACGCGATGAACGAAGCCCTGCGTGACTGGGTGACCAATGTCGACGACACCTTCTACCTGATCGGCACCGTGGCCGGCCCGCACCCGTACCCGGCGATGGTGCGCGACTTCCAGGCCGTGATCGGCAAGGAAACCCGCACTCAGCTGCAAGCCCAGGAAGGCCGGCTGCCGGACAGCCTGGTGGCGTGCATCGGCGGCGGTTCCAACGCCATGGGCCTGTTCCACCCGTTCCTGGATGACACCAGCGTCGAGATCATCGGCGTTGAAGCCGCCGGCCACGGCATCGAAACCGGCAAGCACGCCGCCAGCCTCAACGGCGGCGTACCGGGCGTGCTGCACGGTAACCGCACCTTCCTGCTGCAGGATGACGACGGCCAGATCATCGACGCCCACTCGATTTCCGCCGGCCTCGACTACCCCGGCATCGGCCCGGAACACGCCTGGTTGCACGATATCGGCCGCGTCCAGTACACCTCGGTAACGGACCACGAAGCCCTGGATGCCTTCCACAAATGCTGCCGCCTGGAAGGGATCATTCCTGCCCTGGAAAGCGCCCACGCCCTGGCCGAAGTGTTCAAGCGCGCACCGACCCTGCCGAAGGATCACCTGATGGTGGTCAACCTGTCCGGCCGTGGCGACAAAGACATGCAGACCGTGATGCACCACATGGAACAGTCTCAGCAGGAGAAACACTAAATGAGCCGCCTGCAAACCCGCTTTGCGCAACTCAAGGAACAAAACCGTGCCGCCCTGGTGACCTTCGTCACTGCCGGCGACCCTGGCTATGAGACCTCCCTGGCGATCCTCAAAGGCTTGCCTGCTGCTGGCGCCGATGTGATCGAACTGGGCATGCCCTTCACCGACCCAATGGCCGACGGCCCGGCCATCCAACTGGCCAACATCCGTGCGCTGGAAGCCAAGCAGAACCTGCTGAAAACCCTGCAGATGGTGCGTGAGTTCCGCAAGGACAACAACGACACGCCGCTGGTGTTGATGGGCTATTTCAACCCGATCCACAAATACGGCGTGCCTAAGTTCATCGCTGACGCCAAAGAAGCCGGCGTCGACGGCCTGATCGTGGTCGACATGCCGCCCGAGCATAATGGCGAGCTGTGCGACCCGGCCCAGGCCGCAGGTATCGACTTTATCCGCCTGACCACACCAACCACCGATGACGTGCGCCTACCGACCGTGCTTAACGGCAGTTCCGGCTTTGTGTACTACGTATCCGTGGCCGGTGTGACCGGTGCCGGCGCCGCTACCCTGGAACACGTCGAAGAAGCCGTGACCCGCCTGCGCCGGCATACCGACCTGCCGATCAGCATCGGTTTTGGTATCCGTACGCCTGAACAAGCGGCAGCCATCGCGCGCCTGGCGGACGGTGTAGTGGTAGGTTCGGCGCTGATCGATCACATCGCCAATGCCAGCAATGACCAACAAGCCATCGACGGGGTATTGCACCTGTGCTCGGCGTTGTCGGAAGGCATACGTAACGCACGCGTCAGTTAGGCCGCTTATATAAAAAGGGTTCAACAGCAACGTTGAGCCCTCTTTCCTTAAGTTTTTCCCATCGCGTCATCAACTAATGGACTGCATTTTCTGGCGTCTTGTCTTACGGCAAAACACGACGCAGGCTTCACCAATACTTTCATCCTTCACTGATAATCCTTCGGCGAATTTTGGTTCTATAAACGCCAGAAAGGATACTTTGATCATGCCGGTAAATTCTCTTCCCCCCACCCGTTCCCAGGCCGACGTTTCTCTAGCGTCAACCACGCCTACGCCAGTCCCCCCTGAAAAAAAATTCAGCTCACATGTTTACGATGAATTGAAAAGTCTCGACAACCTGTTGGCATACCTTGAAGAGTCCCCGCATAAAAACGGCTACTTACGCTTCTCCGAGGACACCGGGTGGAAGTTCAGCCCCAATAAAAGCTGGCGCGACAGCCTTCATATGCGGGATGCCGGGTTTTCAAAGGCCCCTATCAACCCTGCCGATATGGGGCTCGTAAAACCGGGCGAAGAAATCGCGCTTTGCAACCTTTTGCAACGGTTGAACACGAAAATAAACAGCTACCCCGTCACGCTGGGATCACTCGAAGAAACACTCTTCACACCACCCGTTGCCAAGCCACGCCCGAGCTTACTCGCTGCGAAGCCCGTAAAGCCTACTCCACTCCCTCGTACGATTTTCTCAAACGCTACACCGACTGAAACACCGACCCCCTCACTACGTCTGGATTTACGAAAGTATCAAAACGTAATGAACGATTATATAAAGTCGCCAGCCTTATCCAGCCCCCCGGTCGAGGCGGATACGTTGTCCATCAAGGAGCGTGCACAAGCGTGGGAACGCCGTAATTAACCAGAGATCAATTAACCTGAAAAATAGGTCATCCTATGATTGGCGCCATTAGAAATCACTTTGTGAATAATGAGCTGCACCCAACAGACAATTCTGAAAAACTCCAAAATAAAAGAGAGCGACTCAAGGACCAGATTAAGCTGACAGAAAACAGCACTGAGCTTCGAACGAAAAAAGTGGAGCTTCTGGCTAGATATCCTGCTTTGGCATCGGAGCTCTCCAGTGCTGCCGCAAATAGCAAGAGAAAGCTGGCACACTTCACCAAGTACACATCGCCTTGGCGCACCGAATCCAGGACGGAGGGCTATCCCAGGATAAAAGATGGAAAATTCACCCTCTCCCCGCACAAAGGTGTGCGAGTGTACTGGGCTGAAAAGTTTGACGGGTTGTTCAATACCCAGTTGACGTTAAAACACAAATCTTGCAACGGCGGTTTTAAAGAAGCACAGCATAAATTAATTCCGCTTGACGAAAGCATTGCCGAACGGTTGGTTAACACATCATCACGAATTACAGATTTAGATTTGAAACTTGCCGTAGATGCCATTAAGCAATTAGAAGTACTCGATGTACGCCAAAAAGAGAAAGCTATTTATGAGGAAAAACAGGGCAGAAACCAGAAAAAGCTTGACAAGAACAATGCAAAACAAGAGGCAGCCAGACATTTGAGGGAGGGCGCTCTAAAAATCTTTAACGACGGACCGGCTATGGATTATGTAAACAAAAAAGCCACGCCCGAGCGTTCCAACAAACAACCCACATTGCAAAACACTGAAGATCCGAGTATGGCAAAAATATGGGCTCATTCCCGCGAAGGCATCATTACTTATATGGATGCCGCGCTGAAGACTCAATCGAACAAGGCAAATATATATACGCATACGACTTCTTTGCCCGAGACAGAGATCACAAAACTTGTAAAGCTTGAGCACACTAAAAAACACTACAAGCCCACTGGCTTTATCACCGCATCATTGAGTAACAACAGCGCTGTCGAAGGTAATCAACCCCTCAATACGGTATTTACTATCGTCGGAAAACCGTACGAGGTAAAGACGCATGATGGCGCCGATAATGTCTTCAAGAGAGGGACGCCCTTTATTGTCGAATCCGTCATTAGCGAAAACGGAACAACCCATGTAAAACTGCGTGAATCTGGCGTGCCACCACTCACAGAAATATAGTGAGTGATTATCCAAGCTCCACCGTATACCGGCAGTCAATATGTTTCATCCCGGCCGGAGTGTGGATCGCGTTGTAGTGAGCCCTCAATATTTCGATTTTTCCGCTAGGCTTGAGAGGGGGACATTCCGTCCCCCAACACACTTCGTGCCTATTGTCGTCTAACCACCTCTGCAAGTCCCTGCAGTTCTTGCCCTCCGGTCGTTAAGTTAGTTGCATCAGAAGTCATCCTTGGCTCTTAGGAGTACATCATGGCATTTGATCTCATCACCCCGGCAGAGCGCCGTCACTCAACGTTGCAAAAAGGTTTCAACCTGCGCTGGCCGTTGGGCAATGTGCAAGGCGAGTCGTCGCCCAATGGCGCCGACTTCATCTACATCTGCCACAGCCCCCAAGACATCATCGATGCCGCCGCGCAGGCACTGGCCACCCCCAACGGCCGGATCACCGTGCGCAGCGGTGGCCACTGTTATGAGGGCTTTGTCGCCAACAAAATGCCCGATACCCAAGGCGAAGTGTTGTCGATTCTGGATGTCGGACAAATGAACCAAGTGGCCTATGACGCCAATGGGCAAATAGAACCCCAACGGGTGGCAGGCTTACCCTATCGCTACACTTTTCGCCTGGAAGCGGGCGGCCAGAATTGGGATGCCTATGTCGCGCTGTATAAACTGGCCGGCAAGACCCTGCCCGGCGGCTCGTGTTATTCGGTGGGCCTGGGCGGGCATATCTGTGGCGGAGGCTACGGGTTGCTGTCGCGCAAATACGGCCTGGTCTGCGACTGGTTGGACGGTGTCGATATGCTGGTACCGAATGCGCAGGGCAACGGCCTGGAACCGGTGCATGTCTCGCGTGACAGCAGCGATCCCGATGAGCTCAACCTGTTCGCAGCTTGCTGCGGTGCGGGCGGAGGGCAGTTCGGTATCATCACCAGCTACTACTTCAAATCATTGCCGGATGCGCCGAAGGAAGTGCTCTGGCTGGTGCTGGAATGGGATTGGGCGCTGCTGACCGATAAATCCAGGCTCGATAACTTGCTGACAGCCTACCAGGCCTGGTTTGTCCGCAATCAAAGCAACCCTGACACGTGGGGCCTGGCAACCAAGCTGGAGATGCGTCACCAGCACACTGGCAATGTAACGCTGGGTATTCACTATGTGGATAAGGATGGCGAACTGAACGACCGGGCGCCCTTCGACGACTTCGTTACCCAGATGCTGGACGCCATTGGCCTGCCCGCTACCGAATGCATAGTGCCGTTTTACGTGGCGCATATGCCCCGAGGCAGCACCAGCGGGCGCACCATCAACACGTTAAACGCCGCATTAGCCGCCACTCGGCGCCTGGATTGGCTGGTGTGCCAGCAAACCTTGAACGGTTCGGGGGATAACCAGCGGGGGCGCTATAAGTCGGCCTATCAGAAGGGTGTTTTCACCCCTCAGGTACTACAGGCGATCTGGGATACGTTGACCTTGGAGGATCCTGATAAACACCTGACCCAGAGCCTGATACAGATCCAATCGTTTGGCGGTCGCATTAATGAGCCGACACCGGCAGTACGCCGTGAGTCATCGGCTGCACAGCGTTCCTCTTACTTGAAATGGCAACCGCAATGTTACTGGCGCGATACCAGCGAGGTTTCGGACCAGGCCCATGCGCGCTGGATCCAGGGACTATTTGCCAAGGCCTTCGCCAATGATCAGGGCGTACCGATCAACGCCGAGTTCGAAGGTTGCTATATCAACTACCCCGACCTCGACATGACGTACGTTGATGGCGATCCAACCCATGCCAAAAACCCCTACTGGTACAGGATCTTCTTCCCCGACCTCATCATCGAGAGCCGTCTACGGCGCACCAAGCGGCGCTGGGACCCGCTGAACGTGTTTCGCAACGAGATGTCCGTGCCGTAATTGCCGTAAATAAAGGGCGACCATCAGGTCGCCCGATTTTACAGCTCGATGCGTTCGACCTTGCCTACGAGCAATATGTAGGAAAGCGCCCCAAGCAACGCCAGCACTGCGATATAGGTAATCGCCGGCGCAAACGAATCACCGCTGGCGAGGAAACCAATCACAATCGGCGTGGCAATCGCCGCCAGGTTGCCGATGAAGTTAAACACCCCGCCAGTCAAACCCAGCAAACGCGCGGGCGCCAGGGTCGACACCAGCGACCAGGTAATCGACGCCAGGCCGTTACCAAAGAATGCCACCGCCAGGAACGCAATCACCCACGCGGTCGAGTCCACATAGTTGGCGCCGATGATCGCCGTGGAGATCAGCAGCCCGCCAATGATCGGCAACTTGCGCGCAAAACCTACCGACGCGCCACGGCGAATCAGCCAATCGGAAAAAATTCCGGAACACAGCACGCCGACAAACGCCGCAAGGAACGGCAACGAGGCCAGCAAGCCGGACTTGATGAAGTCCATGCCGCGATATTTCACCAGGTAGGTCGGGAACCAGGTCAGGAAGAACCACAGGGTGGAGTTCAGGCAGAACTGCCCCAGGTAGATGCCCCAGAGTTTGCGCTTGCTCAGCACAATGCCCAGGTCGACCCAACTGAACGGCGCCTTGACCGTTTTCGCCTGCATATCCACCAGTCCGCCGCCTTCACGGATCAGCTCGATTTCGGCCGCGTTGGCGCCTTTGAAATCCTTCGGCTCGCGGTACACCGCGTACCAGATCGCCGCCCACAGGATGCCGACGCCACCGGTGACGACAAACACCATATGCCAGCCGTAATGGTGTTGCAGCCACGCCAGCACCGGCGTCAGGAACGCCAGCCCGACAAACTGCCCGGAGGTGTAGACGCCAATCGCAGTGGCGCGCTCGCGCTCAGGGAACCACGTGGTGACTACGCGGCTGTTGATCGGATAGGCCGGAGCTTCCAGGGCACCAACGGCCATGCGCAGCACGAACAACGCGATAAAGCTGGCGGCGAAACCGAGCATCACGGTGGCGATGGACCACAGCAGCAAGGCAACGGTGTAGAGGATGCGCGGTGGCACCCGATCCACCAGCCAGCCGCCGGGGATCTGCATGGCGGCATAGGTCCAGCCGAACGCCGAGAAAATCAGCCCGACATGTACCGGGTCGATGCCCAGCTCGCTGGTCAGCGCCGGGGCGGCAATCGACAGGTTGCTGCGGTCGAGGTAGTTGATCACCACGGTGATAAACAGCAGCACCATGATGAAGAAGCGCTTTCGGGTAGGCGTGACTAAAGATGCCTGTCCGGTGAGGGATTCAGGGTGCATGGGGGTTGCCTCTTCTTATGTTTATTGAGGTGGGCCTTCTGAAGAAACCTGATCAAAATGTGGGAGGGGGCTTACCCCCTCCCACATTTTTGACCGTGTTCTTTCAGGCAGAAATCACCACTCGGCAAAGCTGCCGTCGGCATGGCGCCAGATCGGGTTGCGCCAGCGGTGGCCGATAGCTGCGCGTTCGATCACGTATTCCTCGTTGATCTCAATGCCCAGGCCCGGCCCGTTGGGGATCTTCACAAAGCCTTGGTCATAGTCGAACACGCCCGGGTCGCGCACGTAGTCGAGCAGGTCATTGCTCTCGTTGTAGTGAATGCCCAGGCTTTGCTCCTGGATAAACGCGTTGTAGCAAACCGCGTCCAGTTGCAGGCAGGCCGCCAGCGCAATCGGGCCCAGCGGACAGTGCAACGCCAGGGCCACGTCGTAGGCTTCGGCCATGTTGGCGATCTTGCGGGTTTCGGTGATGCCACCCGCGTGGGAAGCGTCCGGCTGGATGATGTCGACGTAGCCTTCGCTGAGCACGCGCTTGAAGTCCCAGCGCGAGAACAGGCGCTCGCCCAGGGCAATCGGGGTGCTGGTCAGCGGCGCCAGTTCCTTGAGGGCTTCGTAGTTTTCGCTGAGCACCGGCTCTTCGATAAACATCAGTTTGTACGGGTCCAGCTCTTTCATCAGAACCTTGGCCATGGGCTTGTGCACACGGCCATGGAAGTCGACACCGATGCCGACGTTAGGGCCGACCGCATCACGCACAGCGGCGACGTTGGCCAGGGCCAGGTCGACTTTTTCGAAACTGTCGACGAACTGCAACTCTTCGGTGCCGTTCATTTTCACCGCAGTAAAACCACGGGCCACGGCCTCTTTGGCGGCGCGGGCGGTGTCGGCCGGGCGGTCGCCACCGATCCACGAGTACACACGGATCTTGTCACGTACCTGGCCACCCAACAGGTCGCTGACCGATACGCCAAGGGCCTTGCCCTTGATGTCCCACAGCGCCTGGTCGATGCCGGCGAGGGCGCTCATGTGCACGGCGCCGCCACGGTAGAAGCCGCCGCGGTAGAGCACGGTCCAGATGTCTTCGATATTGCGTGGGTCTTTGCCGATCAGGTAGTCGGACAGTTCCTCGACCGCAGCGGCCACGGTGTGAGCGCGGCCTTCGACCACGGGCTCACCCCAACCGGTCACGCCCTGGTCGGTTTCGACCTTGAGGAAGCACCAGCGCGGCGGGACGATAAAGGTCGTCAGTTTGGTGATTTTCATCTGTTATCTCTCTTATAGATGCAGCGCCTGTGGGCGCGGAACTTGATCTCAGCTCAGGGCTTTCCAGGCGGCGACATAAGCCTGGGCGCGGCTCGCTACCTGATCCACTGTCATACCCGGTTTGAACAACCCGGAACCCAGCCCGAACCCCTTGGCGCCGGCGTCGATAAACACCTGCATGTTGTCCGGGGTAATGCCGCCCACCGGCAGCAGCAACGTGCCTGCCGGCAATACCGCCAGCCACGCCTTGATCACAGAAGGGCCCATTTGCTCGGCCGGGAACAGCTTCAACACGTCGGCACCTTCGTCCAGCGCGGCGAACGCTTCGGTGGGCGTGGCCACACCCGGCGACAGGTACAGGCCAGCGGCTTTCGCGGCGCGCAAGACCTTGGCATCGCTGTGGGGCATGACGACCACTTGGCCACCGGCGGCTTTCACTTGTTCGACCTGCGCAGGCGTCAATACCGTTCCGGCGCCGATCAGGCAATCGGCGGGCAGGCTGTCGCGCAGGGCGCGGATGCTGGTGTAAGGGTCCGGTGAATTGAGCGGGACTTCGATCACGCGAAACCCGGCGTCGTACAGCACCTGGCCGACCGCCTGGGCTTCGTCCGGACGTATGCCGCGAAGAATGGCGATCAAACCGTTTTGTGCGAGTGCTTGCTTGAGCATGTCAGGCCTCCGTTGCAGGTTGAGTGAGCCCGGCGGCCACTGCCAGTTGCCACAGGCCGCGCTCGGTCGCTTCTTGCGCCAGGCTGACGTGGGCGAAACCGCAGAGGGCGAGGGCGCGTTGGTAGCGCGCGCAAAGCGGGCCGGCGCCCACCAGGATGATGGGGATGTGCCGTGCACTGGCTGGCAAGCCAGCCAGTTCATGGCCGATCAGCAGGCCGGACAAGTAATCAGGCTGCTGCTCAGGGGTGAGTTCGGCCGTCAGGCCCAGGGTGCGCGCACTGAACAAGGTCGAGAGCACGCCGCGCTGGCCATCTTTTGACAGCGCCACTTGAACGCCGCGGTCAAAGGCCTCGGCCTGGAACTGCTCGGATACCTTTTGCGTACGCCCCAGAAGGCTGTGCTTGCTCAGCACCGCGAACAGTTCACCGGTCATGAAGGTATCGAAGTGGGTGATGCAACCTTCCACCACCTCGACCCATTTGGAATGGCTGCCGGGCAGGCCGATCAGCAATTCGCCGCTGGCCGACAGGCTTTGCAGCACACCCAGCACCTGGGTTTCTTCACCGCGCATCACGTTGGGCAAGCCGACCTGCTCGATCACGCCGGGCACGATATGCACATCGACACCGCGCAGGCTGCGCACCGTGTGCAACGCCTTGCCCAGGCTGGCGACATCGACCGGCGTACTGCGATACGCCGCTTCGCTCCAGCCCTGGGCGCTGCCGACCATGCCACAGGCGATCACCGGAAGACCGGGTTGGGCGTCGAGCCAATCGCCGCACGCCGCATCGAACGCCAGCTCGAAGCCATCGCTGCAGCGCACACCGGCGATGTCCCGGGGCTCAGAGGGCAAGTGCATGATGCCCGACGCCAGCGAACGCTGTTCCAGCACTGCGCCTGCGGGGCCGAGTTTGTAAGCACGAAGGGAGCTGGTTCCCCAATCGAGCGCGATCAATTGCGCCTGCATCGCTTCACCTGAAATGAGTGGGTGCTGAAAAAAGCAGATGGGCGAATATAAACCTATGGCCGGATATATCTCAATATATAAATAACGGTCCCATATATTGGGAGATTAATGCGCAAATCCCTACAACCTTTCAGGACCGTTGAGGATTGCGGATTAGACAGGGTGGTTAAAAAGCAGACAGGTCCAGTTCGCGCATCGCACCCATCCAGATCGCATAGTCGGTGTGATCTTTCAGGTCGTCACCGGTTTCGGGGTGCAGGAACACCACCAGCCCATTGCGATGCAAGGCCAGCCACGGCAGCACCACCCCGATGTATTCGGGGTCGAATGCCAGCTGGCAGCTCCAGTCCGGGTGCGGGCCTACAGGACGTTCATGCACGCGGCCCATGCGCAACGGAAACAGTTTCGCGCCGTCTTCGCACAAGGCACGCGCCTGCTCGAGGGTGCTGGCGTCGAAGTAAATATGGGCGTGGTAACCCTTGATACGCTGCATGACGGACTCCGGATCCAATGTGCGGCAAATCCTAGACCGCAATTGACGGCAGGGCCAGTCCGGTCAGGGATTGCGCGCTGCTGGCCTGCTCGGTCACCAGCCAATCGACAAAACGCTCGACCAGCTGGCCCCGGCGTTTGCGCTGGGGCTGCACCACGTAATAGCCGAAGCGCGAGATCACGGTGTCGCTGATCGGCCGGCACAGCCAGTTCTGTTGCAGCAGGTTATCCACCAGATGGCGCCAGCCGATCGCCACACCTTGGCCAGCAATCGCGGCCTGGATCAGCAGGGTGTAGTTGTCGAAGCGCAGTTGGCCGGGGGTGGGCGCGGCAGCGATACCCAGCTCGCGAAACACGCCGCTCCAGTCGAACCACTGGCTGTTGTGTTCCTGGCGCAGGTGCAGCAACGGGCAGTCGTGCAAGGTTTGCACAGTCAATGGCTTGGCCTGGTCCTTGAGCCACTGCGGGCTGCACACCGGAAACACTTCCTCGTTGAACAGCCACAGGCTGTCGCCCTGCTTGAAACGGCCATCGCCAAACAGCACCGCCACGTCGATGTCGCTGCGCAGTGTCGCGTGGTTGCGCTCGCTGGTCACCAGGCTCACGTCCACCTGGGGGTTGGCGGCGTGGAAGCGATGCAAGCGCGGCATCAGCCAGTAGGCGGCGAACGCGAAGTCGGTGGCCACTTGCAGCACTTCATGCTGGTCCTGCTGGGTGATCACGCTCAAGCCGTGGTTAATGGCTTGCAAACCGCCCTGCACATGCTCGAACAGCAAGGCCCCGGCGTCGGTCAGCTCGATCCCGCGATAGATGCGATCAAACAGGCGGATCGCCAACTGTTCTTCCAGACGCTTGATCTGCTGGCTGATCGCCGGCTGAGTGGTGCCCAGCTCCATCGCAGCGGCGGTAAAGCTGCGGTGACGGGCGGCGGCTTCAAACGCACGCAGCAAATCGAGGGATACATCGCCAAGGGCTTCATACATAAGCTGTGCTTATCCTAGACATTGCCGGTGATGGGCTTTACCCCATTTTCCATGGGCTGCATGCTCATTCGCATAAACACCGCCTATGGAATGCCGAAGACCCATGAAGCGCAAGAACATTCTTTTCATCATGGCCGATCAAATGGCCGCGCCGATGCTGCCGTTCTACGGACCTTCCCCGATCAAGCTGCCGAATTTGAGCCGCCTCGCCGAACAGGGCGTGGTGTTCGACGCCGCCTATTGCAACAGCCCGCTGTGTGCACCCTCACGCTTCACCCTGGTCAGCGGCCAACTGCCGAGCAAGATCGGCGCCTACGACAACGCGGCAGATTTCCCCGCCGATGTGCCGACCTATGCCCACTACCTGCGGCGCCTCGGTTATCGCACCGCGCTGTCGGGCAAGATGCACTTCTGCGGCCCCGACCAACTGCACGGCTATGAAGAACGCCTGACCAGCGACATCTACCCCGCCGACTACGGCTGGGCAGTCAACTGGGATGAGCCGGACGTACGCCCCACCTGGTACCACAACATGTCCTCGGTGCTGCAAGCCGGCCCGTGCGTGCGCACCAACCAGCTGGATTTCGACGAAGAGGTGGTGTTCAAGGCCCAGCAGTATCTGTTCGACCACATCCGCGAAGACGGCGACCAGCCGTTCTGCCTGACCGTGTCGATGACCCATCCCCACGACCCTTACACCATTCCCAAGCCGTTCTGGGACCTGTACGACGACAACGCCATCCCTTTGCCCGCAACGCCGAACCAGGAAGACCTCGACCCGCATTCCCAGCGCCTGCTCAAGGTCTATGACCTGTGGGACAAACCGCTGCCGGTGGATAAGATTCGCGACGCCCGCCGCGCCTACTTCGGCGCGTGCAGCTACATCGACAGCAATGTCGGCAAGCTGTTGCAAACCCTGGAAGACACCGGCCTGGCCGACGACACCATCATCGTTTTCTCCGGCGACCACGGCGACATGCTCGGTGAACGCGGCCTCTGGTACAAAATGCACTGGTTTGAAATGGCCGCCCGCGTGCCGCTGCTGGTCATCGCGCCGGGACAGTTTGCGCCGGCCCGCGTGACCAAGGCCGTGTCCACCGCCGACCTGCTGCCGACCCTGGTGGAACTGGCCGGCGGCGAGCTGGACCCGCGCCTGCCACTGGACGGTCGCTCGCTGGTCCCGCACTTGCGGGGGCAGGGCGGGCACGACGAAGTCTTTGGTGAATACATGGCCGAAGGCACCATCAGCCCATTGATGATGATTCGCCGTGGCGCCTGCAAATTCATCTACAGCGAAGACGACCCTTGTCTACTGTTCGATGTGCACAACGACCCGCACGAGCGGGAAGACCTCAGCCAGTCACCGGAACACCGGCCACTGTTCGAGGCGTTTTTGAATGAAGCGCGGGCCAAATGGGACATCCCGGCGATCCACCAGCAGGTACTCGCCAGCCAACGCCGTCGTCGCCTGGTGTTCGAGGCGCTGACCGAAGGCAAGCTGAAGAGCTGGGATCACCAGCCACTGGTAGACGCCAGTCAGCAATACATGCGCAACCATATCGACCTCGACGACCTGGAGCGCAAGGCACGTTATCCACAACCCTGCCAAAACCAATAACACTGAGGGAAGGCCATGCAAAAGTTAACTGCGGTAGTGGGCTTGTTAGTGCTGGGTAGCGCCAATGCGTATGCGGATACCCGCTGTGACACGGTGAAAATGGCCGACCCAGGCTGGAGCGATATCGCCGCCACCAATGCCATCGCCGGTTTTCTGCTGAACGGCATGGGCTACAAGGCCAAGGTCGACACCCTGGCGGTGCCGATTACCTTTGGCGGGCTCAAGGACGGCCAGGTGGATGTGTTCCTAGGTAACTGGATGCCGGCGCAGCAGGGCTTCTACGACAAGTTCGTCGCCAATGGCGATGTGGTGCAACTGGCGAAGAACCTCGACGGCACCGAGTTCACCCTCGCCGTACCGGATTATGTCTGGGATGCGGGGGTGCATGACTTTGCCGACTTGAACAAATTCGCCGATAAGTTCGACAAGAAAATCTACGGCATCGGCTCCGGCGCGCCGGCGAATATCTCGCTGCAGGAGATCATCAAGAAGAATGACTTCGACCTTAGCCAGTGGAAGCTGATCGAGTCCAGCGAACAGGCGATGCTGGCGGAAGTGTCACGGGCGGTGAAGAAGCAGAAATTCGTCACCTTCCTCGGCTGGACACCGCACCCGATGAACGTGCAGTTGAAAATGCACTACCTCAAGGGCGGCGAGAAATACTTCGGTGACACTGGCAGCGTGTATACCTTGACCCGCAAGGGTTATGCGCAGGCTTGCCCTAACGTAGGAAAACTGCTGACCAACCTGAGTTTTACCCAGGAGATGGAGAACAGCATCATGGCTGAGGTGGTCAACAAAAAAGTCAGCAATGCCGAGGCGGCGAAGGCGTGGATCAAGGCGAACCCGGCGGTGCTGGATAAATGGTTGGACGGTGTGAAAACCGTGGATGGCAAGGACGCGTTGCCGGCAGTAAAAGCCAAACTCTAGGGCCTTGCGCTATTCCAATGTGGGAGGGGGCTTGCTCCCGATAGCGGAGTGCCAGTCAGAGAGATTTAGACGGGTCCACCTATATCGGGAGCAAGCCCCCTCCCACAAGGACCAGTGTGTACTGATACCCTGAGTCAAACCTTTTCAGCCGAGTTATAAATGCCCCGGCCCAACCGCCATACACTCTTCCCCTTCCTCAGTTGGCTCCCGCGCCAAACGCGCGCCAGCGTCGGCCGGGACGCGCTGGTCGGCCTCAGCGGCGCCGTGCTTGCTTTGCCGCAGTCGATTGCCTACGCGCTGATCGCCGGTCTCCCACCGGAATACGGTCTGTACGCCGCGATCCTCCCGGTGCTGATCGCGTGCCTGTGGGGTTCATCCTGGCACCTGATCTGTGGCCCTACGGCGGCGATTTCCATCGTGCTGTACGCCAGCATCAGTCCGTTGGCCGTGCCCGGGTCTCAGGACTACATCACCCTGATCCTATTGCTGACATTCCTGGCCGGGGTGTTCCAGTGGCTACTGGGCATGCTGCGCTTTGGCGCGCTGGTGAACTTCGTCTCACATTCAGTGGTGCTGGGTTTCACCCTGGGCGCCGCCGTGGTGATTGCCCTGGGGCAGTTGCCTAATCTGCTGGGCCTGGATTTACCGAGCCAGGCCACAGCGATCAATAGTCTGCTGGCGCTGATCCACCATAGTGGCGAGTGGGACCACGCCTCCCTCACTCTCGGGCTCGGTACTTTGCTGGTGGGCGCGTTGCTCAAATACCTTGTGCCTCGCTGGCCAACGCTACTGATCGCGCTCGCCTTGGGTAGCCTGGCGGCGTGGCTGTGGCCGGCGATGTTCGGGCATGTAGCCCTGGTCAGTTCGTTTATCGGCAAACTGCCGCCGTTCAGCCCGTTGCCGCTGGATCCGGACATGATCCTGCGCCTGCTGCCCAGCGCTGTTGCGGTGGGCATGCTGGGGCTGGTAACCAGCCTGTCGATTGCCCGCTCGCTATCAGCCCGCTCGCAACAATTGCTCGACGCCAACCAGGAAGTTCGTGCACAGGGTTTATCCAATATCGTTGGCGGATTTTTCTCCGGGTACTTGTCAGCTGGTTCGTTTACTCGCTCCGGCCTCAGCTATGAAGCGGGCGCCTGCTCACCGTTGGCAGGAGTGTTTTCCGCAATATGGGTGGCCTTGTTTGCGCTGTTTGGCGCCGCACTGATCGCGCACATTCCGATCCCGAGCATGGCCGCCAGCATCTTGCTGATTTCCTGGGGCCTGGTGGATCGCCGGGGTATTCGTGCGTTGTTCCGCGTGAGCCGCGCAGAGTTCGTAGTGATGAGCCTGACCTGCATCGCCACCTTGCTGCTGGAGTTGCAAACGGCGATTTATGCGGGCGTGTTGGCGTCGTTGTTTTTCTACCTCAAGCGCACGTCGCAGCCACGGGTACAGCAATGGCGTGATGGGGAAGAGGATGTGCTGCGCGTCGGTGGGTCGATCTTCTTTGGCGCCAGCCACTACCTGCAAGTGCGCCTGCAAAGCTTGCAAGGTGAGCGGGTGGTGATCGAGGCGCAGCAGATCAATTTTATCGACTATTCCGGGGTGGAGATGCTGCACCAGGAGGCGCGTCGCTTAAGGGGGCTGGGCCGTAGCCTGACACTGCGCCGCGCCAGGCCGCAGGTGGTGGAAGAGTTGAAAAAACTGGAAGGGGCCGACAAATGCCCCATTCATTTCGAAGACTGAATACGGTCAAAATGTGGCAGGGGGCTTGCCCCCGATAATGGTGTGTCAGCCAGCATATTTATAGCTGCCAGGCCGCCATCGGGGGCAAGCCCCCTCCCACATTTTGTTTAGTGTCAGGCCAACTGACGGCGCAGTTCAGCCAACACCGGCGCCGAATCCGGGCGCACGCCGCGCCACAGGAAGAACGCCTCTGCCGCCTGCTCCACCAGCATGCCCAGGCCGTCCATCGCCACGGCAGCGCCTTGTTCAGCGGCCCAACGGCAGAACGCAGTCGGTTCCTTGGCGTACATCATGTCGTAGCAAAACGTCTTGCCCGGCTCGATCAGGCTGCCGGCAATCGGCGGTACATCGCCTGACAGGCTGGCGGACGTGGCATTGATGATCACGTCCACCGGCTCACGCAGCCAGTCGAAACCACTGGCAGACACGGGGCCCAGGTCGTCGAACAGCTCGGCGAGCAATTCGGCTTTTTCCACGGTGCGGTTGGCGATGATCAACGAGGCGGGTCGTTCAGCCAGCAACGGCTCCAACGCGCCCCTTACCGCGCCACCCGCGCCCAGCAACAGGATGCGCTTGCCTTGCAGATTCAAGCCGGCGTTTACCGTCAGGTCGCGTACCAGGCCGGCACCATCGGTGTTATCGCCGAGCAGTGTGCCGTCATCCAGTTTGCTTAAGGTGTTCACCGCCCCAGCACGCTGGGCGCGTTCGGTGAGGCTGTTGGCCAGGCGGTAGGCGTCTTCCTTGAACGGCACGGTGACGTTGGCACCTCGGCCCTGTTGGAAAAACTCACGGGCACAGCCGGTGAAGTCCTCCAGGGGCGCAAGCAAGGTGCTGTAGTCCAGTTGCTCGCCGGTCTGCTCGGCGAACATACGGTGAATCAGCGGCGACTTGCTGTGGCCGATGGGGTTGCCGAACACCACATAACGATCCATCAGACAGCCGCCTTGGGCGCGGCGACGCCAAGCCAGTCGCGGTCTTGCAGGAAGTAGTCGGTGAGGCGCGCTTCTTCGCTGCCGGCCTCGGCTTTCCAGTCGTAGCTCCAGCGCACTTGGGGCGGCAGCGACATCAGGATCGACTCCGTGCGCCCGCCCGATTGCAGGCCGAACAGGGTGCCACGGTCGTAGACCAGGTTGAATTCAACGTAGCGGCCGCGACGGAATTCCTGGAACTGGCGTTGTTGTTCGGTGTAAGCACTGGCTTTGCGGCGCTGCACAATCGGCAGGTAGGCGTCGATGTAGGCATCGCCGATGGCGCGGATAAACGCGAAGCAGGTGTCGAAGTCCCACTCGTTCAAATCATCGAAGAACAGGCCGCCAATACCTCGGGGCTCGTTGCGATGCTTGATATGGAAGTAGGTGTCGCACCAGGCCTTGTAGCGCGAGTACACGTCCGGGCCGAAGGGCGCGCAGGCCTGCTCGGCCACGCGGTGCCAGTGGATGCAGTCTTCTGCGTTGCCGTAGTAGGGCGTGAGGTCGAAGCCACCACCGAACCACCACACCGGCTCTTCGCCTTCTTTTTCGGCGATGAAAAAACGTACGTTGGCGTGGGACGTCGGCACATGTGGGTTGTGCGGATGAATCACCAGCGACACGCCCAGGGCTTCAAACCCACGACCGGCCAGCTCGGGGCGATGCGCACTGGCTGACGGTGGGAGGCCGCTGCCGAACACGTGGGAAAAGTTAACGCCGCCCTTTTCGATGACCGAGCCGTTTTCGATCACACGGGTACGACCGCCACCGCCGGCAGGCCGGGTCCAGGCGTCTTCGATAAAGCGAGTGTCCGTCTCGAAGGTTTCCAGGGCGCTGCAAATGCGGTCTTGCAGGTCGAGCAGGTAGGCTTTGACAGCCTCGGTGCGAGTAGTCATGACATCACCTTGAATCGGGCAAAGCTACGCGAGGCCACAGGGCGTCGGCGGCAAATGGGCGCACAGGATACCACTGCACTCCATGTCGCCACAGTTGACGAAGATCACGCTTAGGAGTCCGATAGGGAGCTACGCGAGATCGACCCAAGGAGATGTGCAGATGGCCAAACGTATCCAGTTCAGCGCCCATGGCGGCCCCGACGTACTTGAATATGTGGACTACACACCGGCAGAGCCGGGCCCGCAGCAGGTTCGAGTGCGTAACGAGGCGATTGGCCTGAACTTCATCGATACCTATTTCCGCAGCGGCCTTTACGCGCCGCCTGCCCTGCCATCGGGGCTGGGCGCAGAAGGCGCCGGTGTGGTTGATGCGGTGGGCAGCGAAGTCACGCAATTTAAAGTTGGCGACCGCGTGGCCTACGGCAGTGGCCCACTGGGTGCATACAGCGAACTGCATGTACTGCCCGCCGCCAACCTGGTGCACCTGCCGGATGACATCAGCTTCGAACAAGCCGCCGGCGCCATGCTCAAGGGCCTGACCGTGCAATACCTGCTGCGCCAGACCTATGAGTTGAAAGGTGGCGAGACCATCCTGTTTCACGCCGCCGCCGGTGGCGTGGGCTCCCTGGCCTGCCAATGGGCCAAGGCATTGGGTGTGAAGCTGATCGGTACCGTCAGCTCGCCAGAAAAAGCCGCCCTGGCCAAATCCCTCGGCGCGTGGGAAACCATCGACTACAGCAAGGAAAACGTCGCACAACGCGTGCTGGAATTGACCGACGGCAAAAAGGTGTCCGTGGTGTACGACGGCGTCGGCAAGGACACGTGGCTGACCTCATTGGACAGCGTGGCGCCACGTGGTCTGGTGGTGAGCTTTGGCAATGCTTCGGGCGCAGTGGATGGGGTGAACCTGGGGATACTCGCGGCCAAAGGCTCGCTGTACGTGACAAGGCCGACCCTGGCGACCTACGCCAACAATCCGGCGAACTTGCAGGTAATGGCGGATGACCTGTTTTCGATGATCAAGAGCGGCAAAGTGCGCATTGATATCAACCAGCGGTATTCGCTGGCGGACGCGGCGAAGGCACAGACGGAGTTGTCGGGGCGGCGTACCACCGGGTCGACAATTCTGTTGCCTTGAGGGCCTCTTCGGGGGCAAGCCCCTCTTACATTTGACCCTGTTTCATGACGGACACGGTTCAAATGTAGGAGGGGACTTGCCCGCGATGGGTGCGACACGGTCTCAGGAAGGCCGCACCACCTCACCCGTTGCCAAATCGCGAATCAGGCTGGGGTTCTTGCGTCCACCCAGGGCACCACCCAAAACCAAATCCACCTGCCCGCGGAAATACTGCTCCACACGAATCCGCGTGCGTGCCGCCGGGCGGCCCTGAGGGTTGGCTGAGGTAGAAATCAACGGTCCCACCAGCGCGCACAAATCCCGCACCAGTGGATGATCGCTCACCCGCAGCGCCACCGTGTCGTGCACACCGGTGACCCATTCCGGCAACAAATCCTGATGCGGCACCAGCCACGTATTCGGCCCAGGCCAGGTGCTGGCCATGCGTTCGATCCAGGTATCCGGGAAGTCTTCGAACAGAAAGTCGAACTGGCGAATATTGTCTGCCACCAGGATCAGGCCCTTGTCCACCGAACGGTTCTTGATCGCCAGCAGCCGATCCACCGCCTCTTCGTTCCAAGGATCACAGCCCAGGCCCCAGACCGCTTCGGTTGGATAGGCAATCACCGCGCCTGCGCGAATTTCTCGTGCGGCTTCCAGCACACGCCACCTATTGACCATTGTTTACTCTCCGGACTAAAGCTCTGGGCAGTTTACCGATCTTCTTTACAAAACCTAGTTCCAAAAAACTGGCAGCTACAAAAGCTGGCCGCGCGCAAGCCAGCGCCCGCTTTCGCAGATCACCTGGCCTTCAAGCTCCAACTCCGTGAGGGTCGCCAGCACCTGGGCCAACGACCGCCCGCTGGCAAGCGCCAAGGCTTCGCTGGTATGGGGGGCCGCGTGCAACAGCGCCACCAACGGATGTATGACGGGCGTCGGCACCGGGCGCGACAACGCCTGCCAGCCACGCAAACCTTCGAGGATGTGTTCAATGGTCTCCACCAGCATCGCGCCATCACGGATCAACTGGTGACAACCCTTGGCCCCAGGATGATGGATGGAGCCCGGGATTGCATACACCTCGCGCCCTTGCTCGGCCGCGAGCTTGGCGGTGATCAGCGAGCCGCTGGCCATGCTGGCTTCCACCACCAGCACGCCCAGGGACAGGCCGCTGATAATGCGGTTGCGCCGCGGGAAGTTACCGGCCTGCGGCGCGGCGTCCAGCGGGAACTCGGAAACCACGGCGCTGCCTTGGGCAATCATCGCCGCTGCGAGCCGCCGATGACGCTGTGGATAAAGATTTTCCAGGCCCGTGCCAAGCACGCCGATTGTATGCCCCCCAACATCCAACGCTGCTTGATGGGCCGCACCGTCAATACCCAGCGCAAGGCCACTGGTGATGACAAAACCGGCGCTCGCCAGGCTGCGGGAAAATGCAGCCGCAGTGTCCATGCCCGGGCGGGACGCACGGCGGCTGCCGACCATCGCCAGTTGCGGTTTTTCCAGGATCCCGGGGTCACCGGCGACGAATAAAAGCGGCGGGGCGTCATCTATCTGGGCGAGCAGTGCCGGGTACTCAGGTTGGTCCCACATCAGCAAATGCTGGGCCGGACGTTCCAACCAAGCCAATGCCTCACTGACACCGTCGCGGATTTCATGGCTACGGCGGGCATCGGCGCTGATCGGTGACAATCCCAAGGAGCGCCACGCGCCGGCAGGGGCACTGATGGCCTTTGAAGCACTGCCGAACGCTTCGATCAACAAGCGAAAACGCTTCGGGCCTACTTCCGGCAGCCTGTGCAAGCGTAGGCGGGCTTCCAGTTCTGAAGGGGAAATTTCATTGCTGTTTATCGGAAACATCTGATCATCCTTGACCGGAACAAGCTGTGGATAACTCTGTTGGTAACTTATTTAGCAGGCTATTTATTGCGATTGAGGGACAGTCTCGAAACGGTCCTTTACCGCCAGTGAGCGCGAGGCAGTCAGGACCAGGCCGTAGCTGAGTTTTTCGTAGGTGCGAAACACCAGTAGGGTGCCGGCACGCTCATCGGGAAGCTTCACCTGGTTGCCGGCGAGGGTATCGCGCACGGTGGCGCCAGTTTTGATAACGGTCAGCAACTGGCCTTCGACCAGGCCATCGCGACGACCTTTATTCAGGGTCACGGCGTCCAGTACGCCGATCTGGGTAACACCCTTGGGGACGTCAATGATATGTCCTTGTATAAAAGGCGCGGGCTTCGCCCGTTCCAGGTGGTCCGGTGCAACGGGCGGTTGATCACGGAGCAAACGGTCGCCGGGACGTACCTCCTGGGTAACGCGCTGCAGGGCCAGGGTGCTGAGGTCGCCTGCCGTCACAAACCGTGCGGTGCCGATGTCGTCGGCGTTAATCCCCAACAGCTCCTGGGTTTGCGGGTCGGTGTAGACCTTGCCTCGGCGAAAGATCCCATAGCTTGGCTGGGCCGGGTCCAACACGCCCCTGGCGTATGCGCGCTCACCTTGGGCACCCAACACCCGCCCTGCCTCTGCGGCGACAATGTACGGCGCGTTGTCCAGGTCCAGGGGCGAATCGAGAATGCGGTTATGCAGTAAAAAGCGCTGGATGGCCTGTTGCGTCGGTTGATCCAGGTGCCGGCCGGGCTGGGGAAGCAGGGCCATGGCAAACGGGGCCCATAGCAGCAAGACGAGTAGCGATTTCCTCATGGGGTGAATCTCCTTTATTATGTGCGTTCGCGTGAAATGCCAGAGCCTTCGCGGCTTTCGGGCGTTTCACACCGGCCGTATGGGTCCATTCCCACCGCCGATTTGCCTCTACCTCACATGTGCAGCAATTACGCTTATGGCTATTTTGAACATCCTCGAATTCCCCGACTCGCGCCTGCGCACGATCGCCAAACCGGTGGCCGTAGTGGACGACAAGGTTCGTCAGTTGGTCGATGACATGTTTGAAACAATGTATGAAGCCCCGGGTATTGGCCTCGCCGCCACCCAGGTCAACGTGCATCAGCGCGTCGTGGTCATGGACCTGTCGGAAGACCGCAGCGAACCACGGGTGTACATCAACCCCGAGTTCGAACCGCTGACCGACGAGATGGGCGAATACCAGGAAGGTTGCCTGTCGGTGCCGGAGTTCTACGAAAACGTCGAACGCCCACTACGTGTGAAGATCAAGGCGCTGGACCGCGACGGCAAGCCGTTCGAACTGATCGCCGAAGGCCTGTTGGCGGTGTGCATCCAGCACGAATGCGACCACCTCAACGGCAAGCTGTTTGTCGATTACCTGTCCACGCTCAAACGCGACCGGATCAAGAAGAAGCTGGAAAAAAAGCATCGCCAGCAAGCTTGATGCCCTCCTTCCAAAGGCTTGCTGCGGCAAGCCTTTTTCTTTTGTGACTGTTTTTAACCGAGAACTCCCATGACCGAGCCACTGCGCATTGTTTTTGCCGGCACTCCTGAATTTGCCGCCGAACACCTCAAGGCCCTGCTTGCCAGCCCTTATGACATCGTCGCGGTGTACACCCAGCCGGATCGCCCGGCCGGTCGCGGGCAAAAACTGATGCCGAGCCCGGTCAAGCAGTTGGCGCTTGAGCACAACATCCCCGTGCTGCAACCGCCGACCCTGCGCAACGCCGAGGCCCAGGCTGAACTGGCGGCGCTGCAACCGGACTTGCTGGTGGTGGTGGCCTACGGTTTGATCCTGCCCCAGGTCGTGCTGGATATTCCGCGCCTGGGGTGTATCAACAGCCACGCCTCACTGCTGCCACGCTGGCGCGGTGCGGCGCCGATCCAGCGTGCCGTGGAGGCAGGCGACAGCGAAAGCGGCGTGACCGTGATGCGCATGGAGGCGGGTTTGGACACCGGCCCGATGCTGCTCAAAGTGACCACCCCGATCACGGCCGCAGACACGGGTGGCAGCCTGCACGACCGTCTCGCCGAGATGGGCCCGCCCGCCGTGATCCAGGCAATCGCCGGCCTCGCTGCCGGAACCCTGGAAGGCGAGGTGCAGGACGACAGCCTGGCCACCTACGCCCACAAACTGAACAAGGATGAAGCCCGCATTGACTGGAGCCGCCCGGCGGTGGAGCTGGAACGTCTGGTACGTGCGTTCAACCCATGGCCGATCTGCCACAGCACCCTCAATGGCGAAGCCTTGAAGGTATTGGCCGCGACCCTGGCCGACGGCAAAGGCGCACCCGGTGAAATCATCGGCGCCAGCAAGGACGGCCTGCTGGTCGCTTGCGGCGAACAGGCTCTGTGCCTGACCCGTCTGCAATTGCCCGGTGGCAAGGCGCTTAACTTCAGCGATTTGTATAACAGTCGCCGTGAGAAATTTTCCCAGGGCACGATCCTCGGGGTGGCAACTCAATGAACCCACGTCTGGCCGCCGCCAAGGCTCTCGCCGCCGTACTCAACGGCAAGGCTTCGCTGAACAGTTCGCTGCCCACGCAGTTGGACAAGGTCGAAGACCGCGATCGCGGTTTCACCCAGGACCTGGCCTTCGGCACCGCCCGCTGGCAACCACGGTTGTCGGCGCTGGCAGCCAAGCTGCTGCAAAAGCCGTTCAAGGCGGCCGATGCGGATGTCGAGGCGCTGCTGCTGGTCGGGCTCTATCAGTTGCTCTACACCCGCGTACCGGCCCACGCCGCCATTGGTGAGACCGTCGGTTGCGCCGACAAGCTGAAAAAGCCCTGGGCCAAGGCCCTGCTCAACGCGGTACTACGCCGCGCCCAGCGCGAAGGCGAAGCGCTGCTGGCCGAGTTGGAACATGACCCGGTGGTGCGCACCGCTCATCCGCGCTGGCTGCAAAAATCCCTGAAGGCCTTCTGGCCCGAGCAATGGGAAGCCATTTGCGCAGCCAACAATGCGCACCCGCCGATGATCCTGCGGGTCAACCGTCGACATCACAGCCGTGATGCGTACCTGCAATTGCTGATGAACGCAGGCATCGACGCCACGCCATGCGTGTACAGCACCGACGGCATCGTGCTGGAAGCGGCCGCCGACGTACGCAGCCTGCCGGGCTTCGCCGAAGGTTGGATCAGTGTGCAGGATGAAGCCGCGCAACTGGCCGCCGAGCTGCTCGACCTGGCTCCCGGCCAGCGTGTGCTGGACGCCTGCTGTGCTCCGGGCGGTAAGACATGTCACATCCTCGAAGTCGAAAAGGACCTCGCCGGTGTAGTGGCTGTCGATCTGGAAGCCAAGCGCTTGGTGCGTGTGCGGGAAAACCTCGCACGCCTGGGCCTCAGCGCCGAACTGATCGCCGCCGACGGCCGCGACACCGCCACTTGGTGGGACGGCAAACCGTTCCAACGCATCCTGCTCGACGCGCCGTGTTCGGCCACCGGTGTGATCCGCCGCCACCCGGACATCAAGCTCACTCGCCAACCCGACGACATCGCCGCCCTGGCGGTGCTGCAAGGTGAACTGCTCGATGCAATGTGGCCGACCCTGGAAGTCGGCGGCATCCTGCTCTACGCCACCTGCTCCACCTTGCCCACCGAAAACACCGAGGTGATCGAAGCCTTTCTTGCCCGCACCAGCGGCGCCCGGGAACTGGACCTCGCCACGGCAGCCGGTATCAAGCAGCCCCATGGCCGCCAGTTACTCGCGCAGGAAGGCGGGCATGATGGTTTCTACTACGCCAAACTGATCAAGATCGCCGCCGCGCGCGGCTGAACGGGTTTAAGGGAGTGACCGGATGAAAATCATCATCCTTGGAGCAGGGCAGGTTGGCGGCACACTGGCCGAACATTTGGCCAGTGAAGCCAATGACATCACCGTGGTCGACACCGATGCCGAGCGTCTGCGCAACTTGGGTGACCGCCTGGACATCCGCACCGTACAAGGTCGTGCGTCGTTTCCTACCGTGCTGCGTCAGGCGGGTGCCGACGATGCCGACATGCTGGTCGCGGTCACCAACAGTGACGAGACCAATATGGTCGCCTGCCAGGTCGCCCACACCCTGTTCCACACCCCGACCAAGATCGCCCGGGTGCGTGAAGCGGCCTACCTGACACGTGCCGGTCTGTTCGATAACGACGCTATTCCGGTTGATGTGCTGATCAGCCCGGAACAAGTGGTGACCCACTACATCAAGCGCCTGATTGAAATTCCGGGCGCCTTGCAAGTGATCGACTTCGCTGGCGGCAAGGCGCAATTGGTCGCCGTGAAGGCCTACTACGGTGGGCCGCTGGTGGGTCAGCAATTGCGTCAACTGCGTGAACACATGCCGAATGTGGAAACCCGCGTAGCCGCCATTTTCCGACGTGACCGGCCGATCCTGCCCCAAGGCGATACGGTGATCGAGGCAGACGACGAAGTATTCTTCATCGCTGCCAAAGCGAATATTCGTGCAGTCATGAGTGAAATGCGTCGGCTCGATGAGAACTACAAACGCATCGTCATCGCTGGCGGCGGGCAGATTGGCGAGCGCCTGGCCGAAGCGATCGAGAGTCGCTACCAGGTGAAAATCATCGAGATGAGCCCGGCACGCTGCCGGCATTTGTCCGACACCCTGGACAGCACCGTCGTACTGCAAGGCAGCGCCTCGGACCGCGACCTGTTGATGGAAGAAAACATCGCCGACGCCGACATCTTCCTGGCCCTGACCAACGATGACGAGGCCAACATCATGTCGTCGCTGCTGGCCAAGCGGCTGGGGGCAAAGAAGGTGATGACCATCATCAACAACCCGGCCTATGTCGACCTGATCCAGGGCGGCGATATCGACATCGCTATCAGCCCGCAACTGGCCACCATCGGTACCTTGCTCGCCCACGTACGCCGTGGCGACATAGTCAGCGTGCACTCCCTGCGCCGGGGTGCGGCGGAGGCCATCGAGGCAATTGCCCACGGTGATTCGAAGTCGAGCAAAGTGATCGGCAAGGCCATCCGCGATATAGGCCTGCCGCCGGGCACCACCATTGGCGCAATCATTCGTGATGAGGAAGTGATCATCGCCCACGACGACACGGTGATCGCCACGGGTGACCACGTGATCCTGTTCCTGGTGGATAAAAAACATATCCGCGATGTGGAGAAGTTGTTCCACGTGGGATTGAGCTTTTTCTGATCAAACGGAGTGACCGACATGCTCGAATCCCTGGAAAAAATGCTCGCCAAGGGTGTGGATAACTCGCTGCTGCGCTTTGGGCTGGGCAAGGGTTACCTGGACCTGAAGGACAACGCCAAGGCGGCGGAGCATTTGCAGAAATGCGTCGAGTTCGATCCGAAGTATTCGGCGGCATGGAAGTTGTTGGGCAAGGCGCAATTGGGGCAGGGTGATAACGCCGCAGCGCGACAGGCGTGGGAGAAGGGCATCGAAGCGGCCTTGGCCCATGGTGACAAGCAGGCCGAGAAAGAGATGACGGTGTTCCTGAAGAAACTCGACCGCCAGGTCTAAGCAGATCGAAAATGTGGGAGGGGGCTTGCTCCCGATAGCGGTGGATCAGTCAAATATGCATTGGCTGACACACTGCTATCGGGAGCAAGCCCCCTCCCACATTTGGTTTTGCGTTGTTTTTGGGTCAGCAGTGGGTCAATACCACCGCTCCTCGCCCGGCGGGCGTTTCTTGAAGCGCTTCATGCTCCACATGTACTGGCTCGGGTAAGCGCCGACATAGCGCTCCACTACCTTGCTCATTGCCGCGCAGGAGGTGGCGGTGTCGGTGCTGTACATGTCTTCCGGTGCCGCCTCCAGGATCACTTTGTAGCCCGAACCGTCCGGCAGCCGCAGTGCGTGCAGGAACACCCCCACGGCCTTGTGGCCGGCGAGCATGTTTGGCACGAACTTGCTGGTGAGTGCCTGGGTGGCGAAGAACGGCACGAAGATCCCGGCGGATTCGGCCGGCTCCGGGTCCGCCGGAATGCCCACCTGGCCGCCTTTGCGTACTTCCTTGATCACACTGAGGATGCCTTCCTTGGTGGACGCCGCCACGCGGTTGCCCAGTTGCACACGCTGCTTGCGCAGCAATTCATCCACTGCCTTGAGCTTGGGCGGGCGGTAAAAAATGATCGGCTTGCACTGGCTGCAATAGAAGTGGTTCAACACCTCCCAATTACCCAGATGGCTGGTGATGCCGACCACACCTTTGCCCGAGGCCAGGGCTTCGTGCAGCACCTCAAGGCCTTCGACTTCGCGCACCAGGTCGATGGAGCGCTGGGCCGGCCAGATCCAGGCGCAGGCGCTTTCGGTCAGGGACTTGCCGATGTCCTTCAGGCTCTGGCCGACCAGGCGCTCGCGCGCGGCGGGGTCCATGTCGGGGAAGCATTTTGAGAGGTTGATCCGCACCGTGTCACGGGAGCGGTTGGGGGTTTTCCACATGATCCAGCCGATGGCCGAACCCACGGCTTGCACCGCGCGCCATGGCAGCAGGGCAAACAACCGAAGAGCACCTACCAGCAAGGCGCCTTTAAACTTTTCCACAGGTCACTCCTGATCGTGTGTGGTGCGCAAAGCCGCCATTCTAACCGGCGTTGGCCAAGTCCGCGTAACGGTCACAGTCCTGAGTGTGGTCCATGACCATGCCCGAGGCCTGCATGAACGCGTAACAAATGGTCGGGCCGACAAAGGTGAAGCCGGCTTTCTTGAGTGCTTTGCTCATGGCTTCAGCCTCCGGCGTAATCGCCGGCACTTCGCTGCGATCCTTGAAATGGTTGACCTTGGGCACTCCGCCGACAAACGACCAGAGCAACCCCACCGGGTCCTCCAGCGCCAGCCAGGCCGCGGCGTTGCGCCGGGTCGCGTTGAGCTTGAGGCGGTTACGCACAATGCCTGGATCGAGCATCAGTGCTTCGATCTCAGCGTCGGTCAGCTGTGCCAGACGCCGGGCATCAAAACCAAACAAGACCTTTCGATAATGCTCGCGTTTGCGTAAAACGGTGATCCAGGACAGGCCCGCCTGGAACCCTTCCAGTAAAAGCAACTCGAACAAACCCTGCGCATCGCGCAGCGGCGTTCCCCACTCCTGATCGTGATAAGCCATGTACAGCGGATCTTCAGAACACCAAAAGCAGCGTGGCATAAGGCTCCAGGGGATGGTGGCGCGGCCGAATCGGGTATACTCCCGCTCTTTAAATCGCAGCCCAAGTAACAGGTGAATTTCGTGAGCCAGCCTACGCCAGCCGTGCGTACCTTCCAAGACTTGATCCTCGCCCTCCAGCAATACTGGGCCGAGCAAGGTTGTGTGGTACTTCAGCCCTACGATATGGAAGTAGGCGCCGGCACTTTCCACACCGCTACATTCCTGCGGGCCATCGGCCCGGAAACCTGGAACGCCGCTTACGTGCAGCCCAGTCGTCGACCGACTGACGGCCGCTACGGCGAAAACCCGAACCGTCTGCAGCACTACTATCAGTTCCAGGTAGTCCTGAAGCCGAACCCGGACAACTTCCAGGAACTGTACCTGGGCTCGCTCAAACACGTGGGCCTGGACCCTCTGGTACACGACATCCGTTTCGTCGAAGACAACTGGGAATCGCCAACTCTCGGCGCCTGGGGCCTGGGCTGGGAAGTCTGGCTCAATGGCATGGAAGTCACGCAGTTCACCTACTTCCAGCAGGCCGGTGGCATCGAATGCTACCCAGTGACCGGCGAGATCACCTACGGTCTTGAGCGCCTGGCCATGTACCTGCAGGGCGTGGATTCGGTCTACGACCTAGTGTGGGCTGACGGCCCGTTCGGCAAAGTGACCTATGGCGATGTGTTCCACCAGAACGAAGTGGAGCAATCGACCTACAACTTCGAACACGCCAACGTCGAGAAGCTGTTCGAACTGTTCGACTTCTATGAAAGCGAAGCCAAGCGCCTGATCGAACTCGACCAGCCGCTGCCGTTGCCAAGCTATGAAATGGTGTTGAAGGCGTCCCATACCTTCAACCTGCTGGACGCCCGCCGTGCCATCTCGGTAACCGCGCGTCAGCAATACATCCTGCGTGTACGCACCCTGGCACGTTCCGTCGCCCAAGCCTACCTGCTGGCTCGCGCCAAGCTGGGCTTCCCGATGGCCACCCCGGACCTGCGTGATGAAGTGTTGGCTAAGCTGGAGGCTGCACAATGAGTGCTCAAGATTTCCTGGTTGAACTGGGCACCGAAGAGCTGCCACCCAAGGCACTCAATACCCTGGCCGATGCGTTCCTGGCCGGTATCGAAAAAGGCCTGCAGAGCGCCGGCCTGAAGTTTGAAGCGAAAAAAGTCTACGCCGCGCCGCGCCGCCTGGCCGTGTTGCTGACCGCGCTGGAAACCCAGCAGCCGGACCGCAGCATCAACCTCGACGGCCCGCCACGCCAGGCGGCTTTCGACGCCGAAGGCAACCCGACTCAAGCCGCGCTGGGCTTCGCCAAGAAATGTGGCGTGGAGCTGAGCGAGATCGACCAGAGCGGCCCGAAACTGCGGTTCAGCCAGGTCATCAAAGGCAAGCCGACCGCCAGCCTGTTGCCGACCATCGTCGAAGACTCCCTGAACGACCTGCCGATCCCTAAGCGCATGCGCTGGGGCGCGCGCAAGGAAGAGTTTGTGCGCCCAACCCAGTGGCTGGTGATGCTGCTCGGTGACCAGGTCATCGACTGCACCATCCTCGCCCAGAAGGCTGGCCGTGATTCCCGTGGTCACCGCTTCCACCACCCAGAAGCGGTGCGCATCACTTCGCCGGCTAACTATGCCGCCGATCTGCGCGCGGCTTACGTGCTGGCCGATGCCAACGAGCGTCGCGAGCTGATCAGCAAGCGCACCGAAGAGCTCGCCCGCCTGCAGGAAGGCACCGCCATCGTGCCGCCAAGCCTGCTCGACGAAGTGACCGCGCTGGTTGAATGGCCGGTTCCGCTGGTGTGCTCGTTCGAAGAACGTTTCCTCGAGGTGCCACAGGAAGCGCTGATCACCACCATGCAGGACAACCAGAAGTATTTCTGCCTGCTGGACGTGGACGGTAAGTTGCTGCCGCGCTTTATCACCGTGGCCAACATCGAAAGCAAGGACCCCCAGCAGATCATCGCCGGTAACGAGAAAGTCGTTCGCCCGCGCCTGACTGACGCCGAGTTCTTCTTCAAGCAAGACAAAAAGCAGAAACTCGAAGACTTCAACCTGCGCCTGCAAAACGTGGTGTTCCAGGAAAAACTCGGCAGCGTCTACGACAAGGCTGTGCGCGTTTCCAAGCTGGCGGCCTACATTGCCCCACGCATTGGCGGTGATGCCGCCTGGGCTGCGCGTGCAGGCTTGCTGTCCAAGTGCGACCTGGCCACCGAGATGGTCGGCGAGTTCCCGGAGATGCAAGGCGTTGCCGGTTACTACTACGCCCTCAACGATGGCGAGCCGAACGATGTCGCCCTGGCGCTGAACGAGCAGTACATGCCGCGCGGTGCCGGTGCCGAGCTGCCGACCACTCTGACCGGTGCGGCCGTGGCCATCGCCGACAAGCTGGATACCCTCGTCGGTATCTTCGGTATCGGCATGCTGCCCACCGGTAGCAAAGACCCGTATGCCCTGCGTCGTGCGGCCCTGGGCGTACTGCGTATCCTGATCGACAAGAAGCTGGACCTCGACCTGACCCAGGCCGTGGTGTTCGCGGTCGGCCAGTTCGGTGGCAAGGTCAAGCAAGCCGGCCTGGCCGAGCAAGTGCTGGAATTCGTGTTCGACCGCCTACGTGCGCGTTATGAAGATGAAGGCGTGGACGTTTCCGTCTACCTGTCGGTACGTGCCCTGCAACCGGGTTCGGCGCTGGACTTCGATCAACGCGTACAAGCCGTACAGGCGTTCCGCAAGCTGCCGGAAGCCGATGCCCTGGCCGCCGTGAACAAGCGTGTGTCGAACCTGCTGAGCAAGGCCGAAGGCCTGGGCAACGCCGATGTCGACCCTGGCCTGTTTGCCGACGCCAAGGAGTTCTCGCTGAACTCGGCCATTGCCAAGGCAGAGAATGCGGTGAAGCCGCTGATCGCCGAACGCAATTACGCCGAGGCCCTGGCACGCCTGGCCACCTTGCGTGAGCCGGTGGATGCGTTCTTCGAAGCGGTGATGATCAATGCCGAAGATGCCGGCGTGCGGAAAAACCGCTACGCCATGCTGGCGCGTCTGCGTGGCTTGTTCGTCAACATCGCTGACATTTCGACGCTGAGCTGAGCATGTTGAAACTGCTGATTCTCGATCGGGACGGGGTGATCAACTACGACTCCGACGCTTACATCAAGTCGGTGGCGGAATGGATTCCACTGCCCGGTTCGATCGAGGCCATCACGCAGTTGAGCAAAGCCGGCTGGACGGTGGCCATCGCCACCAACCAGTCCGGCATAGCCCGCGGCTACTACGACATCGCTACCCTGGACGCCATGCACGCGCGCTTGCGCACGCTGGTGGCGGAGCAGGGCGGTGAGGTGGGGTTGGTGGTGTACTGCCCTCACGGGCCGGATGAGGGCTGCGATTGCCGCAAACCCAAGCCTGGCATGTTGAAAACCATTGCAGAACATTACAAGGTGCCCTTGGCTGGGATATGGTTCGTCGGGGACAGCCTCGGTGACCTGGAGGCGGCCAAAGCCGTCGACTCTCAGCCAGTTTTGGTAAAGACCGGGAAAGGCGAAAAGACCCAGGCGAAAAACCTGCCGGTAGGCACCTTGATTTTTGACGATCTGGCGGCGGTTGCCGCAGAACTTATCAACAACTAGCCGCCCTCGACTTCCTGACCAAGGACTGTTCGGGAGTGCGCTTTTAACAGGCGGGCCATGTCCCGCAACGGTAAATGCCGCCATGTCGATTTTGCAGGCCATCAGAACCTTTTTCTTTTACCTGCTGCTGGGCACCAGTTCGTTTCTCTGGTGCACCCTGAGCTTTTTTATTGCGCCGTTTCTCCCGTTCAAGGCGCGCTATCGCTTTATCAACGTCTATTGGTGCCGCTGCGCGTTGTGGCTGACCAAGGTGTTCCTGAACATTCGTTTCGAGATCAAGGGCGCGGAAAACGTACCGGACCAGCCCTGCGTGATTCTGTCGAATCACCAGAGCACCTGGGAGACCTTCTTCCTCTCGGCTTACTTCTCGCCGTTGAGCCAAGTGCTCAAGCGTGAACTGCTGTACGTGCCGTTCTTCGGCTGGGCCATGGCCATGTTGCGCCCGATCGCTATCGACCGTGACAACCCCAAGGCGGCGCTCAAGCATGTCGCCAAGAAGGGCGATGAACTGCTCAAGGATGGCGTGTGGGTACTGATCTTTCCGGAAGGCACACGGGTCCCCTTTGGGACCGTGGGCAAGTTCTCCCGAGGGGGTACGGCATTGGCGGTCAATGCCAACCTGCCGGTGCTGCCGATTGCGCATAACGCCGGCAAGTTCTGGCCGAAGACCGGTTGGGCAAAACGCGAGGGCACCATCACTGTGGTGATTGGCGAGCCAATGTACGCAGAAGGCGAAGGCCCACGCGCCATTGCCGCGCTGAATGACCGTGCCCAGGCATGGAATGAAGCGCAGCAGCGGGCCATGGGTTCCCTGCCGCCGGAGCCGGTTGTGGTGGATACGCCGGTGGTATGAGCATCTGTGGATAACCTGTGTACGGTTTGTTGGCGAATTGGCTTTTTTTGATCCTAATAAGTTGATTTACTTAGATATTTCTAAAGATCATAAAATCGCGGAAAACGTGCATAAGTTTTTTCCGCATTAAAAAACCGGTCCTTGAGACCGGTTTTTTATGCACAGCAGAAAAGTACGTTTTAGCCGTCGTCCAGCAAGGGCAGCTGCAGACTGAACGCAGTGCCTTTGCCCACGGTGCTTTCACACTCGATACGGCCCCCATGACGCTCCACGACCGCCTTGACCATGCTCAGTCCCAAGCCCAACCCTTCGCTGCCTTGGGCCGAGTCAAAGCGCTTGTACTGGCTGAACAGCTCAGGCAAATCCTCAGCGGCTATCCCCGGCCCCTGGTCGCTGATGCGGCATTCCAACCAGCCTTGCGCGCTGCTGTGTCGCAGCCGGACAGTGGTACCGGACGGGGAGTATTTGATCGCGTTCTCCAACACGTTGAACAATGCGCGGGTGAGCAGCGATTGATCGGCTGACACCATCCCTTCGTCGGCCTCGTCCAGATCGTGGACCAAGTGAATACCTTTGAGCTGGGCGATCACTGCCACCTGATCAAAGGCATCCATTACCAACATGGCGAACAGCGTAGGCTCGAACTGGTAGCCATCGGCCTCGGCTTTCGCCAGTTGCACAAACGATTCGGTCAGGCTCAAGGCACGGCGTACTTGCTGCTCGATCTGGGCAAATATCGGCGACTCACTGTTGTGCACATCCAACAGTGCGAGGATCGCCGAGTGGGGTGCACGCAAGTCGTGGGAGAGGAAGCGCAACATGGTTTCCCGATGCTGCTGGGCCTCGCGTTCCTGGCTCAGGTCGGTGAGGCTCAGCAGCCAGCCAAGCGCGACATCCCCTTCGGCCGGCAGCAACGGGGCAAGTTCCATGCGCAGGCTACGCTGGTGAATATCACGAAACTCAACGAGTTCCAGCGTTGAGAGGGTGGGGCGTACGCCATTGTGCAGCGGCGGATAACCGAGGTCAGCCAGTTGCTCCAGAAGGTTATGGTTGATCAAGTCATTGCCGAACACTTCCCGGGCAATCCGGTTGGCCAACAGGATAGTGCCCTGGGTGTCTGTGATCAGTGTCGCCACCGGCAAGCATTCCAACCCATCGGCCATAAAACGTCGGGTGTCCCGCGTACGACTTACCGCTTGCTCCAGGGCAAAGATGCGGCCCTGCAATACGTCACCTTTGTTGGCGGGTGCACGACGGCGTTCGGGCAAGACTTTGGGTTCGTTATCCAGGCGCGCCAATTCCCAGCCGAAGTAGGCCAGGATCACACTTAGACGGCGCCAGTTCCAGATCAGATAGCTCAACAGCAAACCGATCAAGCAGGCCGCAGGCGACCACCAATAGCCCAAGCGCAACAAGCCCGCTGAACCGAGCAAGGCCGTGAACATGCACCCCAGGGTCATCCACAGCGCATAGCGTGGACAGTAGAGCAGCAGGCCCAGCAGCATCGCCACCAGGGACGTTGCAATCAGTGCGGCCAGCCATGCGGGCAAGTCCACAATACTTCGACCTTGCAGCAAGCCATTGAGCACATTGGCCTGGATCTCCACACCCGCGGTGGTGCCGGCCATAGGAGAGAGCGGTGTGACAAAGCGATCGCCCATGCCCGACGCTGTCGCCCCCACCAGAATCAGACGGCCCCGCAACCGCTCGGGAGGGACCTCACCGCGCAATACGCTGACATAAGACACGCTCGGGAAATGGGTGTCGGCAGCAATAAACGGGATACGGACGGCATACTCCCGGTGCCAATCCTGGGTGATCGATGTCAGGGGCTCCCCAGGCATCTCGGCCGATTGCCCGCTCATTGCGAAGGCCAGCCACGCTAACTGAAGCGCCGTGGCGTCGGCTGGCCCCTCGCGCATATACAGCCTGCGGACCACGCCATCGCTATCCGCCTCCACATTGATATGCCCGACGCCCTTGGCACATTTGAGCAGTGACAGCATTTGTGCCCCGGGCTGACTGTAGCTGGCGGCATCGTCACGGGCCAAGGGCAACAATACGTTGCCGGCGTTGCACACTGCGTCGGCCAGGCGTTTGTCATTAATGGGGTTACCGGGCTCGCTGAAGATCACATCAAACAGGATACCGGCCGGCTGCGCCGCGCTAAGACGATCGATCAGGTCGGCATGCAAACTGCGCGGCCAGGGCCACTGGCCGAGTTTCTTCAGGCTAGGGTCATCGATGGTCACCAGCAGGATGCGCGGGTCCACCGGCAGTGGCGCCAGACGGCGAAGGCTGTCGTATAGCGGGTTGTTCAAGGCCAGGCCTGGACTCATCGAGAGATAGGCAGTGATCGGCAATAACAGCAAACCAATCCACAACCACTCACGTACCAGACCGTGGAATAGGCGCTGGGCATGGGTGGGTTGACGCTTTTCGGCCTTTCCCCAGAGCATCACGGGTCAACGCGCCTGTGTTGTTGGCGTGCGGTAGAAGATGGCATAGCCCCCCGATTCCCCCTCAAGACGTTGCACGTCGTAATCCGACACACGTACGTGATAGAACGACGCGCTGAGCCCAGTGAAGCTCATTTTTGACGCGGTGGAAAAAAAATCCTGCTTGATGTTCATAACGGCGGGGAGTCCAAAAGGCTATCCACTATCAGGACACAGAAGTTTACGACAGCGCACGCGTCGGCTGATCCTTTTCCTTAAGGCCTGGAGCCGGTATCTTTCCCACATCGGTATGGAGAACGTTCAATGGCCTATTCGCTTGTTGATTCCAGCGTACCGAGAGATCCAAGGGGTCAACGAACCTGAGCACAATTATTCAGATTCAGTGACCGGCATCTGTGCAGTACGTGCCCTCAATAATACGACTGCCGTACTCTTCGAGAAGAAAGGACCCACCCATGCGTGTCGCAATACTGGATGACGAACCCGCTGAATTGCGACGGGTAGAACAGACACTGCGACAAATCCCCAGCACTGCCGAACAACCCTGGACCCTGCATTGCTTCGAGCGCGGCGAAGACCTGCTGCGTCAATTGCGCCGGGAGACCTTCGACCTGCTGATACTCGACTGGCAACTGCCCGACATCACCGGTATTGCCTTGCTGCGCTGGACCCGTGAGCACATGGAGTCACCACCCGCTGTCATCATGCTCACCAGCCGTGACGCCGAAAGCGATATCGTCACCGCATTGAACAGTGGCGCCGACGATTACGTCAGCAAACCCTTTCGACCTAACGAACTGAAGGCGAGAGTGACAGCCGTTCTACGTCGGCATGGCCTGCAGAAATCGGCGACCCCTGAAGTGCAGAGTTTCAATGACCTGACCTTCGACGACGCGGAGTTGACCGTCACACGCGCAGGCAAACCGATCAACCTTACCGAGCGCGAATACCGTCTGGCGAGCTGCTTGTTCGCCAACCTGGCTCGGCCGCTGTCGCGCGAGTACCTTTATGAGCGATTCTGGACCCATGAAGAAATGGTGTCCTCTCGGCCGCTGGATACGCATATCTATCGGCTACGCAACAAGCTCGGGCTTACCGCAGATAGGGGTTGGCAGTTGTTGACGATCTATGGGTATGGGTATCGGTTGGAGAGTGTGGCTACAGCTTCCCATGGATAAAAACCACGATGTTCCACGTGGAGCATTTTGCAGACGGTGATTTCCGCGCAATAAAAAGGGCCAACGCATAGCGTTGGCCTTTTTTATTTTTGGGGTGTCGCGTCTGGATCAGAAGTCCAGGTTCGACACAGCCAGGGCATTGCTCTCGATGAAGTCACGACGAGGTTCGACCGCATCACCCATCAGGGTGTTGAAGATCTGGTCCGCGCCAATGGCGTCTTCGATTGTCACGCGCAGCATACGGCGTTGCGCTGGGTCCATGGTGGTTTCCCACAGCTGATCCGGGTTCATTTCGCCCAGACCTTTGTATCGCTGGATGGTGTGACGCTTGGTGCTTTCCGCCATCAACCAGTCCAGGGCTTCCTTGAACTCCCTGACCGCTTTCTTACGCTCGCCACGTTGAATGTAAGCACCATCGTCCAGCAGGGTGCTCAGTTGCGCGCCGAGGGTCACAACGGTCTTGTAGTCGTTGCTGCCGAAGAAGTCGCGGTTGAAGGTGACGTAGTTCGACAGGCCGTGGGAGATCAGTTCGACCTCTGGCAGCCAGACGTTACGCTCACGGTCTTCACGCAGGCTGGCTTTGTACACCAGGCCGGATTTTTCGACAGTACGCAGGCGTACTTCGTACTGCGCCAGCCATTCCTGCATGTGTGCGTGGTCGCCCAACTGCTCCAGGCTTACGGACGGCAGGTAGATAAAGTGCTCGGTCAGCTCCTGCGGGTACAGGCGCGACAGGCGCTTGAGGGTCTTCATCACCATGCGGAAGTCGTTTACCAGACGCTCCAGTGCCTCGCCGGAGATCCCCGGTGCTTCATCATTCAAGTGCAGGCTGGCATCTTCCAGGGCCGACTGCGTCATGTACTCTTCCATGGCGTCGTCGTCTTTGATGTATTGCTCTTGCTTGCCTTTCTTCACTTTGTACAACGGCGGCTGGGCGATGTAGATGTAGCCGCGCTCGATCAACTCAGGCAACTGACGGAAGAAGAAGGTCAGCAGCAGGGTGCGGATGTGCGAACCGTCGACGTCAGCATCGGTCATGATGATGATGTTGTGATAGCGCAGCTTGTCGATGTTGTACTCGTCACGGCCAATACCGCAGCCCAGCGCCGTGATCAAGGTGCCGACTTCCTGGGAGGAAATCATCTTGTCGAAGCGAGCCTTCTCGACGTTGAGGATCTTACCCTTCAACGGCAGGATGGCCTGGGTGCGACGGTTACGACCCTGCTTGGCGGAACCGCCAGCAGAGTCACCTTCCACCAGGTACAGTTCGGAGAGGGCAGGGTCCTTCTCCTGGCAGTCAGCCAGTTTGCCTGGTAAGCCGGCGATATCCAGCGCGCCTTTACGGCGAGTCATCTCACGAGCCTTACGCGCCGCTTCACGGGCACGCGCGGCGTCGATCATCTTGCCGACAACCAACTTGGCTTCGTTCGGGTTTTCCAGCAGGAAGTCGGAGAAGTACTTACCCATCTCCTGTTCAACCGCCGTTTTCACTTCGGAAGACACCAGCTTATCTTTGGTCTGGGAGCTGAATTTTGGGTCCGGCACTTTCACCGAAATAATCGCGGTCAGACCTTCACGCGCATCATCGCCGGTGGTGGCGACTTTATGCTTCTTCGCCAGGCCTTCGGCTTCGATGTAGGTGTTCAGGTTACGCGTCAGCGCGGAACGGAAACCCACCAAGTGAGTACCACCGTCACGCTGTGGAATGTTGTTGGTGAAGCACAACAGGTTCTCGTTGAAGCTGTCGTTCCATTGCAGGGCGATTTCCACGCCAATGCCGTCTTCACGCTGGATGTTGAAGTGGAATACCTGGTTGACCGCAGTCTTGTTGGTGTTCAGGTATTCAACGAATGCACGCAAGCCGCCTTCGTATTTGAACAGTTCTTCCTTGCCGCTGCGCTCATCCTTGAGGACGATGCCAACACCGGAGTTGAGGAAGGACAGTTCACGGATCCGCTTGGCCAGGATGTCCCAGCTGAAGTGGATGTTCTTGAAGGTATCAGCCGATGGCTTGAAATGGATCTGGGTACCGGTGCTTTCACTGTCGCCAACGATTTTCATCGGCTCCTGTGGCACACCGTGGACGTAGGTCTGCTCCCAGATCTTGCCACTGCGGCGAACGGTCAGGATCAACTCTTCGGACAGAGCGTTCACCACCGACACACCCACACCGTGCAAACCACCGGAGACTTTATAGGAGTTATCGTCGAACTTACCGCCGGCGTGGAGCACGGTCATGATGACCTCTGCCGCCGAAACGCCTTCTTCTTTGTGCACATCTACCGGGATGCCACGACCGTTGTCGCGCACAGTAATGGATTCGTCCGGATGGATGATGATGCTGATGTCGTCGCAGTGACCGGCCAGAGCTTCGTCGATGGAGTTATCGACCACCTCGAACACCATGTGGTGCAGACCGCTACCGTCATCAGTGTCGCCAATGTACATACCGGGACGTTTGCGTACGGCATCCAAACCTTTCAGCACTTTAATGCTGGTCGAGTCGTACGTGTTTTCTTCGCTCATGCCTTCACTCCCGATGGTCGTGGGTCTGGGTGATACGGCCTTGTTCCACGTGGAACAAAGCGACTGGCGTTTCCGTCTGCCAGCCTTCCCTCAATAATTCGTGGTCTACACAGGTGATAAACACCTGGCAGCGTAAGTCTTCCAACAAGCGGCATAACGCACGGCGGTGTTGCTCGTCGAGTTCGGACGGCAAGTCATCCACCAGATAAATACACTGACCACGTCGGGCTTGGCTAACCAGATGCCCCTGGGCGATACGCAGTGCACACACCACCAACTTCTGCTGGCCGCGGGACAAGATATCCGCAGCATTGTGTGCGCCTAATCTAAGACGCAAATCAGCCCGTTGGGGTCCGGCCTGGGTGTGGCCAATTTGCTGATCCCGTTGCAGGGACGTCGCGAGCACTGCACTCAGCTCACGTTCTTTATCCCAACCACGGTAGTAACTCAGCGTCAGCCCCTCGAGATCCAACAACTCACTCAAGGTCTGCTCAAAGACTGGTTTCAGGGCTTTGATATAGGCGCGGCGGTATTCATCTATTTCATCGCTGGCCAGGCACAATTCCCGGTCCCAGGCCGCTTGCGAAGCGGCGTCAAGTGTACCATGCCGCAGCCATGAGTTCCGCTGCCGCAGGGCCTTCTGCAGGCGCTGCCAAGTGGCCATGAATCGCGGTTCCACGTGGAACACTCCCCAGTCGAGGAACTGCCTACGGATTTTTGGCGCGCCTTCCAGCAAGCGGAAGCTGTCAGGGTTGATCAGTTGCAATGGCAGGATCTCTGCCAGTTGCGCAGCACTGCGAGCATTTTGCCCGTCGATGCGAATCTGGAACTCACCGCCGCGATCACGAGAAATCCCCAGGCTGCTGTGCCCACCTTCTGCCAGTTCGACCTGGCCAAATACTGTGCAGGCCAGTTGTTCGTACTGAATCACCGGCAACAAGCGGGCACTGCGAAAGGAACGGGCAAGCCCTAGCAGGTGGATGGCTTCCAGCACGCTGGTTTTGCCACTGCCGTTGGCGCCGTGGAGGATATTGATGCGGGGGGAGGGAGAGAAGGTCACCGGGTGCAGATTGCGCACCGCGGTGACCGAGACGCGACTAAGGGACATCTAGCTTCTGCTGAGCATGATTACAGGCGCATCGGCATAACAACGTAAGCCGAGTCGTCATTATCGGATTCCTGCACCAAGGCGCTGCTGTTGGAGTCCGACAAGATCAGGCGAACTTGTTCGGTGGTCATCACACCCAGCACGTCCAGCAAGTAGCTCACGTTGAAGCCGATTTCCAAAGTGCCGCCGTTGTAGTCGACGCCCACTTCCTCTTCCGCTTCTTCCTGCTCCGGGTTATTAGCCTGGATTTTCAACTGACCATTGGCCAGTTGCAGACGAATACCACGGTACTTCTCGTTGGACAGAATCGCAGTACGGCTGAACGCTTCACGCAGGGCCTGACGATCACCGATCACCAACTTGTCGCCGCCTTTAGGCAGGACACGCTCGTAATCCGGGAACTTGCCGTCAACCAGCTTGGAGGTGAAGGTGAATTCGCCGGTGGTCGCGCGGATATGGTGCTGACCCAGCACGATGCTGACATTGCCATCTGGCTCGGTGAGCAGGCGCGCCAATTCCAGAATACCTTTACGCGGCACGATGACCTGATGACGGTCAGGTTGACCGATATCGGCGCGCATCGAGCACATCGCCAGACGGTGACCGTCGGTGGCCACGGCGCGGATGATGCCCTCCGACACTTCCAGCAACATGCCATTGAGATAGTAACGCACGTCCTGCTGGGCCATGGCGAAGCTGGTGCGCTCGATAAGACGGCGCAGTTTGCTTTGCTCAAGGCTGCAAGTCAGTGAGCCTGGGCCTTCTTCCACAGTCGGGAAATCATTGGCCGGCAAAGTAGACAGCGTGAAACGACTGCGACCCGCCTTGACCACCAACTTCTGCTCATCAACCTTAATGTCGATCAGCGCGTCGTTAGGCAGGCTTTTGCAGATGTCCATAAGCTTGCGCGCAGGCACTGTGATCTCGCCAGGTTCAGCCGGCTCTTCCAGTTGCACGCGACCGACCAGCTCGACTTCCAGGTCGGTACCGGTCAAGGACAATTGCTGGCCTTCGACCACCAGCAATACGTTGGAGAGCACCGGCAAGGTCTGTCGGCGCTCGACGACGCCTGCGACCAGTTGCAGGGGTTTCAACAGGGCTTCGCGTTGAATGGTGAAATGCATGGTCTAGTCCCTTGCCTTAATAAGCTGCGCTGGTGTCATCAAGTAGTCAGTGTACGCAGCAGGTTCTTGTAGTCCTCGCGAATATCCGCGTCGGATTCCTTAAGTTCGTTGATCTTACGGCACGCGTGCAAGACCGTGGTGTGGTCGCGACCGCCAAACACATCACCGATTTCCGGCAGGCTATGGTTGGTCAACTCCTTGGAGAGTGCCATGGCGACCTGGCGAGGACGAGCCACCGAGCGCGAACGACGCTTGGACAGCAAGTCGGAAATCTTGATCTTGTAGTACTCGGCCACGGTGCGCTGGATGTTATCCACACTCACCAGTTTGTCCTGCAATGCCAGCAAGTCTTTCAGGGATTCACGAATCAGCTCGATGGTGATATCGCGGCCCATGAAGTGAGAGTGAGCGATGACACGCTTGAGCGCACCTTCCAACTCGCGCACGTTGGAGCGAATGCGTTGAGCGATGAAAAACGCAGCGTCATGGGGCAGATCGACTTTCGCCTGGTCGGCCTTTTTCATCAGGATCGCAACGCGGGTTTCCAGCTCCGGCGGCTCTACCGCAACGGTAAGGCCCCAACCAAAGCGCGACTTCAGGCGTTCTTCCAGGCCTTCGATTTCCTTCGGGTAACGGTCACTGGTCAGGATGACCTGCTGGCCGCCTTCGAGCAGGGCGTTGAAGGTGTGGAAAAACTCTTCCTGGGAACGCTCCTTGCGCGCGAAGAACTGAATGTCATCGATCAGCAATGCATCAACGGAGCGGTAGAACCGCTTGAACTCGTTGATCGCATTGAGCTGAAGGGCCTTGACCATGTCAGCCACGAAGCGCTCCGAGTGCAGGTACACAACCTTGGCATTCGGGTTCTTCTTTAATAGGTGGTTACCCACAGCGTGCATCAAGTGGGTCTTACCCAAGCCAACGCCGCCATAAAGGAAGAGCGGGTTGTAACCGTGCTTGGGGTTATCGGCGACCTGCCAGGCGGCAGCGCGGGCCAGCTGGTTGGATTTACCTTCGACGAAGTTCTCAAAGGTGAACGTGCGATTCAGGTAGCTGGTGTGCTTGAGCGCACCTTCAACCTGAACCGTGCGCTGCTCGGCGCGGACTGGAGCCTGCTGGGAACTGGCACCCGCCATCGGGTCGAAGCTGTCGCGGGACGGCTCTTCATTTACAGGCGCGCTTTTCTGCGACGAGGATTTCGAAGGCGTCTGGGCAACCGGCGCTGGCGAGTTATTAACAGGTGCCGCAGCGGCCTGAGCCTGCGAGGCACTTGCAGCGAGCGGAGCATTCGGTGCAGCCCGAGGTGCCGAGCTGCGTTTACTGCCTATTAATAAGGAAAGCACGGGCGCGAGGCCGTTACCGTGTTCATCGAGCAATTCGAGAACGCGGCTCAGGTACTTCTCGTTGACCCAGTCGAGAACAAAACGATTGGGTGCATAGACACGCAACTCGTCGCCTTCGGCTTCGACCTGTAGCGGGCGGATCCAGGTGTTGAATTGCTGGGCAGGCAGCTCATCGCGCAAAAGCTCCACGCACTGCTGCCAAAGTTCCACTGACACGGATATCCCCTAAGTTGAAAGCCGGTGAGGCAAAAACAGCCGCCATTGTAGCGGCCAGCAGCCCACTTATCCACATGTAGGTTGCTCACAGGCCAGCCAAAATCAATGCCTTAACTGCAAAAAATGCGACAGATGGTCTGTGCATAAGGTCTGTGGATAAGCAGGCCTGAGCTCGTTGTACAAGTGGGGTCGAAAGTCTGTGGGTAACTGGCCTGTGGATAACATGCCATTCCACACACAGCTTATCCGACAGCGCAGCACAGGCAGAGCACCGTTTCTCCCCCGTGTTGTCATCCTCTGTACAGCACGTGGAATATGGCCTTAAGGCAGTTATCCACAGAGGATGGCCTGCCTAGCTTTTATAAGCTTTACAGAAAAGCTTTAAATAACTTCCTTCTTTATTTTTATATCTATGGCATTGCTCATGGAAGCAGAACGGAAAGCAAAGGTCTGGAGGCCCGTAAAGATCTAATTGAAGGAAAAGCTGGTTGGAAATTGACCTAGAGGCTTGCTTTCTCTAGAATCGCCGGTCTCTTAAAACGGGGGCCATTCCGGCCCGTTGTGGACGAACCAGGTAACAACGCCATGAAACGTACTTTCCAACCAAGCACCATCAAACGCGCCCGTACCCACGGCTTCCGTGCTCGCATGGCTACCAAGAACGGCCGTGCTGTCCTGTCGCGTCGCCGCGCCAAAGGTCGTGCGCGTCTGGCAGTTTGATAATCCGGTACTGGTGGTGAGTCAGGACTTCAGTCGGGAAAAGCGTCTGCTAACCCCCCGGCACTTCAAGGCAGTCTTTGACTCCCCCACCGGCAAGGTTCCGGGGAAAAATCTCCTGCTCCTTGCGCGTAACAACGATCTTGATCACCCCCGTCTCGGGTTGGTGATCGGCAAGAAGAGCGTAAAGCTCTCCGTTGAGCGCAATCGCCTCAAGCGTCTGATGCGCGAATCGTTTCGCCTCCACCAGGACACTCTGGTTGGTTGGGATATTGTTATCGTCGCGCGCAAAGGCTTGGGGGATGTAGAAAACCCCGAATTGATTCAGCATTTCGGCAAGCTCTGGAAACGTCTGGCGCGTACCAACAAACCAGCACCAGCAGTCAGCACCGAAACTGTAGGGGTAGACAGCACCGATGCGTAAACTGGCACTCGTTCCGATCCAGTTTTATCGCTATGCCATTAGTCCTCTGATGGCCAGCCACTGTCGTTTCTACCCCAGTTGTTCCTGCTACGCGTTAGAGGCCATAGAAAATCATGGTCTTCTGCGCGGTGGCTGGCTGACCTTTCGTCGTTTAGGTCGCTGTCATCCGTGGAATCCCGGTGGTTATGACCCGGTTCCACCTATCCCTACCTCCCGTTCTTCTTCGATGGCCGAGTAATCATGGATATTAAACGCACGATCCTGATCGTCGCCCTGGCAATCGTGTCCTACGTCATGGTCCTTAAATGGAACCAGGACTATGGTCAAGCTGCCCTGCCGACTCAGAATGTTGCTGCCAATGCTGTTCCAGCGGGACTTCCCGATACAGTAAGTGGCACCAATACTGCCGCCAGTGATGACATTCCACGCGCAGCGGGCGAAACAAAAGCACCTGCCGAAGTTGCAGTTGCCGCAAGCACCGACCTCATCCAGATCAAGACGGATGTATTGGACCTGGCTATCGACCCGCAAGGTGGCGATGTTGCCAAACTGACACTTCCGCTGTATCCGCGTCGTCAGGATCACCCGGAAATTCCATTCCAGTTGTTCGATAACGGTGGTGAACGTGTCTACCAGGCACAAAGTGGCCTGATCGGCACCAACGGCCCTGATGCGAGCGCTACCGGTCGTCCGATTTTCTCTGCGGAGAAGAAGAGCTATCAGCTGGCAGATGGCCAAGACCAACTGGTCGTGGACTTGAAGTTCAGCAAGGACGGCGTCAACTACATCAAGCGCTTCACACTCAAGCGCGGCCTGTACGACATCGTTGTTACCTATCTGATCGACAACCAGAGCGCTCAGCCTTGGACCGGTGCAATGTTTGCACAGCTCAAGCGTGACGCCAGCTCCGATCCATCGTCCAGCACTGCGACCGGTACCGCGACTTACCTGGGCGCGGCCCTGTGGACAAGTTCGGAACCGTATAAAAAAGTATCCATGAAAGACATGGATAAAGTGGCCGAAGACAAAACCAAGGCACCGATCACCTACAACGTGAACGGTGGTTGGGTAGCCTGGCTGCAACACTACTTTGTGACCGCATGGATTCCTCAGCCTGGCCAGAACAATGCAGTCCTGGCGCGCAAGGACAGCAAAGGCAACTACATCATTGGCTACACCGGCCCGGCATTGACCGTCGCTCCAGGTGCCAAGGCTGAAACCAGCGCTACCCTGTACGCCGGCCCGAAAAGCCAAGCCGTGCTGAAAGAGTTATCCCCAGGTCTGGAACTGACTGTGGATTACGGCATCCTGTGGTTCATTGCCCAGCCGATCTTCTGGCTGCTGCAACATATCCACAGCATCGTCGGCAACTGGGGCTTCTCGATCATCTTCCTGACGATGCTGATCAAGGGGATCTTCTTCCCACTGTCGGCCGCCAGCTACAAGTCGATGGCGCGCATGCGTGCGGTGGCCCCTAAACTGGCCGCGCTGAAAGAACAACATGGCGATGACCGGCAGAAAATGTCGCAGGCCATGATGGAGCTGTACAAGAAAGAGAAGATCAACCCGCTGGGTGGATGCTTGCCGATTCTGGTGCAGATGCCGGTATTCCTGTCGCTTTACTGGGTACTCCTGGAAAGCGTGGAAATGCGCCAGGCACCGTTCATGCTGTGGATAACTGACCTGTCGATCAAGGACCCGTTCTTTATCCTGCCGATCATCATGGGCGCGACCATGTTTATCCAGCAGCGCCTGAACCCGACACCGCCGGATCCGATGCAGGCCAAAGTGATGAAAATGATGCCAATCATCTTCACCTTCTTCTTCCTGTGGTTCCCAGCTGGACTGGTTCTGTACTGGGTGGTCAACAACGTGTTGTCGATCTCTCAACAGTGGTACATCACACGTAAAATCGAAGCGGCTACCAAAAAAGCCGAGGCGTAATTTACTCTGTGGATAACCACTCAAGACGCCCCCTAGTGGGGCGTTTTGCTTTCCGTCACTTTTATTCTGGAACCTGCTGATGAGCGCTCCTCGTGAAACCATCGCTGCTGTCGCCACCGCTCAGGGTCGCGGCGGTGTCGGTATCGTTCGTATTTCCGGGCCGCTCGCCGGCATTGCCGCGAAGGCCATCAGCGGGCGGGAGTTGAAGCCGCGCTATGCCCACTACGGCCCATTCCTGGGCTCTGATGAAGAAGTATTGGACGAAGGCCTCGCCCTGTATTTCCCTGAACCAAACTCCTTCACGGGTGAAGACGTGCTGGAATTGCAGGGTCATGGTGGCCCAATCGTTCTGGATATGTTGCTGCAGCGCTGCCTGCAACTGGGTTGCCGCCTGGCCCGTCCTGGAGAATTCAGTGAGCGGGCATTCCTTAACGACAAGCTCGACCTGGCACAGGCTGAAGCGATTGCCGACTTGATCGAGGCGAGTTCGGCACAAGCTGCGCGTAATGCATTGCGCTCTTTGCAAGGCGCTTTTTCCCTGCGTGTGCATAACTTGACCGAACAGTTGATCAGCCTGCGCATCTATGTCGAGGCAGCGATTGATTTTCCTGAAGAGGAAATCGACTTCCTTGCCGATGGCCATGTGTTGGCGATGCTGGATAAAGTCCGCGATGAATTATCCACAGTCCTGCGTGAAGCGGGGCAGGGCGCGTTGCTGCGCGACGGCATGACGGTGGTGATCGCTGGGCGGCCCAATGCCGGCAAATCCAGCCTGCTCAACGCCCTGGCGGGTCGAGAAGCGGCCATCGTCACCGAGATTGCCGGTACTACCCGGGATATTTTGCGCGAACATATCCACATTGATGGCATGCCGTTGCACGTGGTCGACACCGCGGGTTTACGCGACACCGACGACCAGGTGGAAAAGATCGGCGTCGAGCGGGCGCTCAAGGCTATCAGTGCGGCGGACCGCGTGTTGCTGGTGGTAGATGCCACGGCGCCGGAAGCCGTAGATCCATTTGCACTATGGCCGGAATTCCTTGAACAGCGGCCAGACCCCTCGAAAGTCACCTTGATCCGGAATAAGGCTGACCTGACCGGTGAAGCCATTGCCATGGAAACCAGCGAAGATGGCCATGTCACCATCAGCCTGAGTGCGAAATCGGCTGGTGATGGGCTGGAGTTGCTGCGCGACCACCTCAAGGCCTGCATGGGTTACGAGCAGACGTCGGAAAGCAGCTTCAGTGCACGTCGCAGGCACCTGGAGGCGCTGCGTCACGCCAGTGCGGCGTTGGAGCACGGTCGGGCTCAATTGACCTTGGCGGGGGCTGGTGAGCTGTTGGCTGAGGACTTGCGTCAGGCGCAGCAGCTGTTGGGAGAAATCACCGGTGCATTCAGCTCGGATGATCTGCTGGGGCGGATATTCTCCAGCTTCTGTATCGGTAAATAGACCTCTGATATTTACAGACAGGCCATTCGTGCCTGTCTGCCCTGCCCGTTTCAGGGCACCACATTCCCTTTTCTGAATAACCACCGAGACAGTGGCGGCTTTCCCGTGGGCGCTATTTGCCCCGGCGGCCCCTTTTCTGTGGATTAAGCCCTGTGAATAACCGCCCCTGTGCCCAGTTGATAACAGGGCTTGGAACCTGAGCAAAAACCCATCTGTGGATAACCTCCTGTTTAATCCACAGGCTTAAAGCACTTATCCAAGGGCCTCATGGCTACATGACCACAGACTTTTGAATCGCTGTACACATTGTAAATAAAGGCCTGTAGAGATCTATCCACAGAAATCATGCTCAGTAGAAATAAACATAAAAACAAAGATTTAATAACTTTCTCTCTTTTAATTTCTATTGTCTGTGATTCATCCACAGCTGGTTAAATTTTGTGCAAAGGGTTCTTTAGGAAGGGCGAAGTCCCTATACTTGCCGCCAAAGCTTTAAAACCAGCTCAACCAATCAATTCCTAATTACCTACATAAGCAGGCACGAGGTGCGTGGTGGATTTCCCTTCCCGTTTTGAAGTGATCGTCATCGGCGGCGGTCATGCCGGTACCGAGGCAGCACTGGCGTCAGCACGCATGGGTGTAAAAACCCTGTTGTTGACGCATAACGTGGAAACCCTGGGTGCCATGAGTTGCAACCCCGCCATTGGTGGGATCGGCAAAAGCCATCTGGTCAAGGAAATCGATGCCCTGGGTGGCGTGATGGCCATGGCTACCGACAAGGGTGGTATTCAATTTCGCGTGCTCAACAGCCGCAAAGGCCCGGCCGTGCGCGCCACTCGGGCCCAGGCAGACCGCATCCTGTACAAAGCTGCGGTCCGCGAAACCCTGGAAAACCAACCCAACCTGTGGATATTTCAACAAGCTGCCGATGACTTGATCGTCGAACAGGACGTCGTTCGCGGTGTTGTTACGCAAATGGGCCTGCGTTTCTTCGCAGAATCCGTAGTGTTGACCACCGGTACTTTCCTCGGCGGACTTATCCACATCGGTATGCAGAACTATTCGGGTGGTCGTGCCGGTGATCCGCCGTCGATTGCCTTGGCAAAACGCCTGCGTGAATTGCCGCTGCGCGTCGGTCGCCTGAAAACCGGGACCCCGCCGCGCATCGACGGGCGTTCTGTGGATTTTTCAGTGATGACCGAACAAGCCGGCGATACGCCGATTCCGGTGATGTCGTTCATGGGTTCCAAGGAGCAACACCCCAAACAGGTGAGCTGCTGGATTACACACACCAACGCCCGCACTCACGAAATCATTGCCGCGAACCTCGACCGTTCGCCGATGTACTCCGGGGTGATCGAAGGGATTGGCCCGCGTTACTGCCCGTCGATCGAAGACAAGATCCACCGCTTTGCCGACAAGGAAAGCCACCAGGTCTTCATCGAGCCCGAAGGCCTGACCACCCACGAGCTTTACCCGAATGGGATTTCCACCTCCCTGCCGTTCGACGTGCAGATCCAGATCGTGCAATCGATTCGCGGCATGGAAAACGCACACATCGTGCGTCCTGGCTACGCCATCGAATACGACTACTTCGATCCGCGTGACCTGAAGTACAGCCTGGAAACCAAAGTGATCGGCGGTCTGTTCTTCGCTGGCCAAATCAACGGCACCACCGGTTACGAAGAAGCCGGCGCCCAAGGTTTGCTGGCCGGGACCAACGCCGCATTGCGTGCACAGGGCAAAGACAGCTGGTGCCCGCGTCGCGATGAAGCGTATATCGGCGTGTTGGTCGATGACCTGATTACCCTGGGAACCCAGGAACCGTATCGGATGTTCACTTCCCGAGCGGAATATCGCCTGATCCTGCGCGAAGACAACGCCGATCTGCGCCTGACCGAAAAAGGTCGTGAACTGGGCCTGGTCGACGATGCCCGTTGGGCCGCCTTCTGCAAAAAACGCGAAAGCATCGAGCTCGAAGAGCAACGCCTGAAAAGTACCTGGGTTCGCCCGGGGACCGAGCAGGGCGACGCGATTGCCGAAAAATTCGGCACGCCGCTGACTCATGAGTACAACTTGCTGAACCTGCTGTCCCGTCCGGAAATCGACTACGCTGGTCTGGTCGAAGTGACCGGCGGCGGCGCAGATGATCCACAGGTTGCCGAGCAGGTCGAAATCAAGACCAAGTACGCTGGTTACATTGACCGCCAGCAGGACGAGATCGCTCGCCTGCGCGCCAGTGAAGACACCAAGCTGCCTGTGGATATCGACTACACCGGCATTTCCGGGTTGTCGAAAGAAATCCAAAGCAAGCTGGGGATAACTCGCCCCGAAACACTCGGCCAGGCCTCACGTATCCCTGGCGTCACCCCGGCAGCCATTTCGCTGTTGATGATTCACTTGAAAAAACGCGGCGCGGGCCGTCAGTTGGAGCAAAGCGCTTGAGTTCGTTGGTCACCTCGCAACACGCCGAAGAGTTATCCACAGGTGCGCGCCAATTGGGTGTGGACTTGACCGCAGCCCAGCACGAGTTGCTGTTGGGTTACCTGGCCCTGTTAATCAAATGGAACAAGGCTTACAACCTGACGGCCGTGCGTGATCCTGACGAAATGGTTTCCCGTCACTTGCTCGACAGTCTGAGCGTGATGCCATTTATCGAAAACGGCCGCTGGCTCGATGTGGGCAGTGGTGGCGGTATGCCTGGCATTCCACTGGCTATCCTGTTTCCCGAGTCGCAAGTGACCTGCCTGGACAGCAACGGCAAGAAAACTCGTTTCCTCACCCAGGTCAAACTCGAGCTCAAGCTGGATAACCTGCAAGTTATCCACAGTCGCGTCGAAGCCTTTACGCCTGAACAGCCCTTCAACGGAATTGTTTCCCGGGCGTTCAGCAGCATGGAGAACTTCAGCAACTGGACCCGTCACCTGGGCGATCGCGACACCCGCTGGCTGGCAATGAAGGGCGTCCATCCAAGCGATGAGCTGTTAGCATTGCCGGCAGACTTCCACCTCGATAGCGAACACGCCTTGGCCGTACCCGGTTGCCAAGGCCAACGCCATCTGCTGATACTGCGCCGCACGGCATGATTGGGAACACAAGCAAGAATGGCTAAGGTATTCGCGATAGCGAACCAGAAAGGTGGCGTGGGCAAAACCACCACCTGCATCAACCTCGCAGCATCCCTGGTCGCCACCAAGCGCCGGGTGCTGCTGATCGATCTCGATCCACAGGGCAACGCCACCATGGGTAGCGGTGTGGATAAACACGGCTTGGAAAACTCGGTCTACGACTTGCTGATTGGCGAGTGCGACCTGGCCCAGGCCATGCACTACTCCGAGCATGGCGGTTATCAACTGCTGCCGGCCAACCGCGATTTGACCGCGGCGGAAGTGGTGTTGCTGGAAATGCAGATGAAGGAAAGCCGTCTGCGCAGCGCTTTGGCACCGATCCGCGAGAACTACGACTACATTTTGATCGACTGCCCACCGTCGCTGTCGATGCTCACGCTTAACGCATTGGTGGCCGCCGATGGGGTGATTATCCCCATGCAGTGCGAGTACTACGCGTTGGAAGGCTTGAGCGACCTTGTGGATAACATCAAGCGTATCGCCGAACTGCTCAATCCGAACCTGCAGATCGAAGGCCTGCTGCGGACCATGTTCGATCCGCGCCTGAGCCTGATGAACGATGTGTCGGCGCAGCTCAAGGAACACTTCGGTGACCAGTTGTACGACACTGTGATTCCACGCAACATCCGCCTGGCCGAAGCGCCAAGCTATGGAATGCCTGCGCTGGCGTACGATAAAACTTCGCGTGGCGCCATTGCCTACTTGGCTCTGGCCGGCGAGATGGTTCGCCGTCAACGCCGCAACTCACGCACCGCTGCAGCCCAGCCAACTTAAGGAATCCCCATGGCCGTCAAGAAACGAGGTCTCGGACGTGGACTGGATGCACTGTTGAGTGGTCCAACCGTCACATCGCTTGAAGAACAAGCGGTGCAGGCCGAGGAACGCGAGCTGCAGCACCTGCCCCTGGACCTGATCCAGCGGGGCAAATACCAGCCACGCCGGGACATGGACCCCCAGGCGCTGGAAGAACTGGCCAATTCGATCAAGGCCCAGGGCGTGATGCAGCCGATTGTGGTTCGCCCGATCGGCGGCGGCCGCTTTGAAATCATCGCCGGTGAACGCCGCTGGCGTGCCAGCCAGCAGGCCGGCAAGGACACCATCCCGGCGATGGTGCGCGATGTACCGGATGAAACCGCCATCGCCATGGCGCTGATCGAGAACATCCAGCGTGAAGACCTCAATCCGATCGAAGAAGCGATCGCCTTGCAGCGTTTGCAGCAGGAGTTCCAACTGACCCAGCAACAAGTCGCCGAGGCCGTGGGTAAATCCCGTGTCACCGTGTCCAACTTGCTGCGCCTGATCGCGCTGCCGGAAGTCATCAAGACCATGTTGTCCCATGGCGACCTGGAGATGGGGCACGCTCGTGCTTTGCTCGGGTTGCCGGAAAATCAACAGGTTGAAGGGGCGCGACACGTTGTCGCACGAGGGCTCACCGTTCGTCAGACCGAGGCCTTGGTTCGCCAGTGGCTAAGCGGCAAACCTGCACCGGTCGAAACGGCCAAACCTGATCCGGATATTGCGCGTCTCGAGCAGCGCCTGGCCGAGCGCCTGGGCTCTGCGGTACAAATTCGCCACGGCAAGAAAGGCAAAGGACAATTGGTTATCGGATATAACTCCCTTGATGAGCTTCAGGGTGTCCTTGCCCACATCCGCTGAAACATTTGCTTATGTAGCGCGTGATCGGAAATCACTACCCGGCAGTTGAATAGGGGCAGAACCGCCCCTATACTCTGCGCGCATTTTGTCGGCACAAATTATGCCAAGTTATTGATTTCCGGCAGCCGACTATTGAGGAGCAAGAGTGATGGAAACCCGCACGCCAAACACGTTGCCCTTCCATCGCTTGGCTGTTTTTCCGGTTTTATTGGCTCAATTTGTCATTTTGCTGATCGCCGCATTGGCGCTCTGGTATTGGCATGGAGTCGTAGCCGGATATTCAGGACTTTGCGGAGGACTGATAGCCTTGCTGCCCAATATGTATTTTGCTCACAGGGCCTTTCGGTTTTCCGGCGCCCGAGCAGCCCAGGCTATCGTCCGGTCTTTTTATGCCGGCGAGGCGGGGAAACTGATTTTGACGGCAGTGCTGTTTGCACTGACCTTTGCAGGTGTGAAGCCATTGGCGCCGCTGGCTGTATTCGGCGTCTTCGTGTTGACCCAACTGGTCAGCTGGTTCGCTCCCCTGCTAATGAAAACAAGACTTTCGAAACCTTAGGGCGTTTGAGGCAACCATGGCAGAAACAACCGCTTCGGGCTATATCCAGCACCACTTGCAGAACCTGACCTTCGGTCAGCTTCCCAACGGCGGCTGGGGCTTTGCCCACTCCGCAGCAGAGGCCAAAGAAATGGGCTTCTGGGCTTTCCACCTGGATACTCTGGGCTGGTCGGTCGCTTTGGGTCTGATCTTCGTCCTGATTTTCCGCATGGCGGCAAAGAAGGCGACTTCCGGTCAGCCAGGTGCTTTGCAGAACTTCGTTGAAGTATTGGTCGAATTCGTCGATGGCAGCGTGAAAGACAGCTTCCATGGCCGTAGCCCGGTGATTGCACCGCTGGCACTGACCATCTTCGTCTGGGTGTTCCTGATGAACGCCGTCGACCTGATCCCGGTTGACTGGATTCCTCAGTTGGCCATGGCGATTTCCGGCGACCCGCACATTCCATTCCGTGCCGTATCGACCACTGACCCGAACGCTACCCTGGGCATGGCCCTGTCGGTATTTGCGTTGATCATTTTCTACAGCATCAAGATCAAGGGCATCGGCGGCTTCATCGGCGAACTGACCCTGCACCCGTTCGGCAGCAAGAACATCTTCGTTCAAGCCCTGCTGATCCCGGTGAACTTCCTGCTGGAATTCGTCACCCTGATCGCCAAGCCGATCTCCCTGGCCCTGCGACTGTTCGGCAACATGTATGCCGGCGAGCTGGTGTTCATTCTGATCGCTGTGATGTTCGGCAGCGGCCTGCTCTGGCTGAGCGGCCTGGGCATTGTTCTGCAGTGGGCGTGGGCTGTGTTCCACATCCTGATCATCACCCTGCAGGCCTTCATCTTCATGATGCTGACCATCGTCTACCTGTCGATGGCGCACGAAGAGAACCATTAAGACCAGTCTCGACTAGTCTGATGTCCTTCCCGGTGAAACGGGAAGGTGGCCCACCAGGGCTATGAAACGATTTGTTTTACCGCTTTAAAATCTAAAAAACCTAAACCATACGACGTAAAAGTCGGGAGGAAAGATGGAAACTGTAGTTGGTCTAACCGCTATCGCTGTTGCACTGTTGATCGGCCTGGGCGCCCTGGGTACTGCCATTGGTTTCGGCCTGCTGGGCGGCAAGTTCCTGGAAGGCGCAGCGCGTCAGCCAGAAATGGTTCCAATGCTGCAAGTTAAAATGTTCATCGTTGCCGGCCTGCTCGACGCCGTGACCATGATCGGCGTTGGTATCGCTCTGTTCTTCACCTTCGCGAACCCCTTCGTTGGTCAACTCGCCGGTTAATCACTCGTTTTTCGAGTGATTGGTGTGTTGTGCAACGAATGAGCGAGGTATTGGCGTGAACATTAATGCAACCATTATTGGTCAGTCCTTAGCGTTCTTGATTTTTGTCGTTTTCTGCATGAAGTTCGTATGGCCTCCGGTCATCGCGGCTTTGCACGAACGTCAAAAGAAGATCGCGGATGGACTGGACGCTGCCGCACGAGCAGCTCGCGACCTGGAGTTGGCCCAAGATAAAGCGGGTCAGCAACTGCGCGAAGCGAAAGCTCAAGCAGCCGAAATCATTGAGCAAGCCAAGAAACGCGGTAACCAGATTGTTGAAGAGGCTGTTGAAAAAGCCCGTATCGACGCTGACCGTGTGAAGGTTCAGGCTCAAGCCGAGATCGAGCAGGAACTGAACGGTGTCAAAGATGCGCTGCGTGCCCAACTGGGTGCTCTGGCCGTCGGCGGTGCTGAGAAGATCCTGGGTGCCACAATCGATCAAAACGCGCACGCGGAGCTGGTTAACAAACTGGCTGCTGAAATTTAAGCGAGGGCGATCATGGCAGAATTGACCACGTTGGCCCGACCTTACGCTAAGGCAGCCTTCGAGCACGCCCAGGCCCACCAGCAGCTGGCCTCTTGGTCAGCCATGCTCGGCCTGGCTGCAGCAGTGTCGCAAGACGACACCATGCAGCGCGTGCTCAAGGCCCCGCGACTGACGAGCGCAGACAAGGCCGCCACTTTTATTGAAGTGTGCGGCGACAAGTTTGATGTGAAAGTGCAGAACTTCATCAATGTCATCGCCGAAAACGACCGTCTCCTGCTTTTGCCGGAGATTGCCGCTCTGTTCGACCTGTACAAGGCCGAGCAAGAGAAATCGGTAGACGTTGAAGTGACCAGTGCTTTTGCATTGAACCAAGAACAGCAAGACAAACTCGCCAAGGTTCTCAGTGCACGACTCGACCGGGAAGTGCGCCTGCAAGTTGCGGAAGACCCATCCCTTATTGGGGGTGTTGTCATTCGCGCCGGCGACCTGGTTATCGATGGCTCGATTCGCGGCAAACTCGCGAATCTTGCCGAAGCATTGAAATCTTGAGTTTGAAGGGGCAGCAGAGCAATGCAGCAACTCAATCCTTCCGAAATAAGTGAAATTATCAAGGGCCGCATCGACAAGCTCGATGTGACCTCCCAAGCCCGTAACGAAGGCACTGTCGTCAGCGTATCTGACGGCATCGTGCGGATTCACGGTCTGGCCGACGTTATGTACGGCGAGATGATCGAGTTTCCGGGCGGCGTCTACGGTATGGCCCTCAACCTGGAGCAAGACTCCGTAGGTGCCGTTGTATTGGGCGCGTACACCAGTCTGGCTGAAGGCATGAGCGCCAAGTGCACAGGCCGCATCCTGGAAGTTCCGGTTGGTAAGGAACTGCTGGGTCGCGTAGTCGACGCACTGGGTAACCCTGTTGACGGTAAAGGTCCACTGGGCAACACCGAGACCGATGCGGTCGAGAAAGTTGCTCCAGGCGTGATCTGGCGTAAGTCGGTAGACCAGCCTGTACAGACTGGCTACAAGGCTGTCGATGCCATGATCCCAGTCGGCCGTGGCCAGCGTGAGCTGATCATCGGTGACCGTCAGATCGGTAAAACCGCTCTGGCGATCGACGCGATCATCAACCAGAAGAACAGCGGCATTTTCTGCGTCTACGTAGCGATCGGTCAGAAGCAATCGACCATCGCCAACGTGGTTCGCAAGCTGGAAGAAAACGGCGCCCTGGCCAACACGATCATCGTGGCTGCCAGTGCTTCGGAATCTCCTGCGCTGCAATTCCTGGCACCGTACTCCGGTTGCACCATGGGTGAATTCTTCCGCGACCGCGGTGAAGACGCGCTGATCGTTTATGACGATCTGTCCAAGCAAGCAGTGGCTTACCGCCAGATTTCCCTGCTGCTGCGCCGTCCACCAGGCCGTGAAGCTTACCCAGGCGACGTGTTCTATCTCCACTCCCGTCTGCTGGAGCGCGCATCCCGCGTTTCGGAAGAGTACGTAGAGAAGTTCACCAACGGCGCAGTGACCGGCAAAACCGGTTCCCTGACCGCACTGCCGATCATCGAAACCCAGGCTGGCGACGTTTCCGCGTTCGTTCCGACCAACGTGATTTCCATCACCGACGGTCAGATCTTCCTGGAATCGGCCATGTTCAACTCGGGCATCCGTCCTGCAGTGAACGCCGGTGTTTCGGTATCCCGTGTGGGTGGTGCCGCTCAGACCAAGATCATCAAGAAGCTCTCCGGTGGTATCCGTACCGCTCTGGCTCAGTACCGTGAACTGGCGGCATTCGCCCAGTTCGCTTCTGACCTGGACGAAGCGACCCGTAAGCAACTTGAGCATGGTCAGCGCGTTACCGAGCTGATGAAGCAGAAGCAATACGCCCCAATGTCGATCGCTGACATGGCGTTGTCGCTGTATGCCGCTGAGCGTGGGTTCCTGACCGACGTTGAAATCGCCAAGGTCGGCAGCTTTGAACAAGCGCTGATTGCTTACTTCAACCGCGATCACGCCGAATTGATGGCGAAGATCAACGTGAAGGGTGACTTCAATGACGATATCGACGCTGGCATGAAAGCCGGTATCGAGAAGTTCAAGGCCACCCAAACCTGGTAAGCCGCAGCGGGAGCCGCAAGGCTCCCGCTTGCTAACCTGATAGGTGTTACATGGCAGGCGCAAAAGAGATTCGCAGTAAGATTGCGAGCATCAAAAGCACGCAAAAAATTACCAGCGCCATGGAAAAAGTGGCGGTCAGCAAAATGCGCAAGGCACAAATGCGCATGGCTGCTAGCCGTCCTTATGCGGAGCGTATCCGCCAGGTAATTGGGCATCTGGCCAACGCCAACCCGGAATACCGCCACCCATTCATGATCGAACGCGCCGTCAAGCGTGTGGGTTATGTGGTAGTGAGCAGTGACCGTGGTTTGTGCGGTGGTTTGAATACCAACCTGTTCAAGGCCCTGGTCAAGGACATGGCGGTAAACCGCGAAAACGGCGTCGAGATCGATCTGTGTGTTGTTGGTAGCAAGGGTGCGGCCTTTTTCCGCAACTTCGGCGGTAACGTCGTTGCAGCTATCAGCCACCTGGGTGAAGAACCGTCGATCAATGATTTGATCGGCAGTGTGAAGGTGATGCTGGATGCGTACCTGGAAGGCCGGATTGACCGCCTTTCCGTGGTATCCAACAAGTTCATCAACACCATGACCCAGCAGCCAACCGTGGAGCAATTGATTCCACTGGTGGCGACTCCGGATCAGGAACTCAAGCACCACTGGGACTACCTCTACGAACCAGACGCCAAAGAGCTGCTTGACGGCTTGATGGTGCGCTACGTGGAGTCGCAGGTGTACCAGGCGGTGGTCGAGAACAACGCAGCTGAACAAGCGGCGCGGATGATCGCGATGAAAAACGCTACCGATAACGCCGGTGATCTGATCAGCGATTTGCAGCTGATCTACAACAAGGCGCGTCAGGCTGCGATCACCCAAGAGATCTCGGAAATCGTCGGCGGCGCTGCCGCGGTTTAACGGTTCAAATATTCAGAGGATCCAGCTATGAGTAGCGGACGTATCGTTCAAATCATCGGCGCCGTTATCGACGTGGAATTTCCACGCGACAGCGTACCGAGCATCTACAACGCGCTGAAAGTACAAGGCGCGGAAACTACTCTGGAAGTTCAGCAGCAGCTGGGCGACGGCGTAGTTCGTACCATTGCGATGGGTTCCACCGAAGGCTTGAAGCGCGGTCTGGACGTTATCGACTCTGGCGCTGCCATCTCCGTACCGGTCGGTAAAGCGACCCTGGGCCGGATCATGGACGTACTGGGCAACCCGATTGACGAAGCTGGTCCGATCGACACCGAAGAGCGCTGGGGCATTCACCGTCCAGCACCTTCGTTTGCGGAACAAGCTGGCGGCAACGACCTGCTGGAAACCGGCATCAAGGTTATCGACCTGGTTTGCCCGT